>JAEEGJ010002135.1_pt1 | contig 136243 bp, 119 predicted proteins | sample 8958761 | NCBI WGS metagenome assembly JAEEGJ01 (sample SAMN16246546, study PRJNA631951) | gut metagenome | biome: gut microbiome; feature: rumen; material: RS-attached | host: Bos | place: Iran: Karaj | collected 2018-10
TACTGCTATTATGAGTGGTGTAGATGGTAATATGATAAAGAAGATGTTGGAAGATGCAGGCGATGATATTAAGAGTCTTGAAGGTATGGAATTCACAACAATGGATCAGGTACGTCTAATCCCAGATATTTTACAGAATGGGGATGCATTTTACTTTCCAATTTTCTCTACTGCTGAGGAGATGGGAGATTATGGAAGAAACTTCTCTAAGGTAGAAAAGTATATGCTTGAGGCCATTTCACTTGCTAGAAATAATGATAAGAATTTGGCAGGCATTGTCCAGGATGCATTTAGTAATCCTTTTGTCATAGATGCGAAGTTGTTTGATTTAGTAGAAAGCATGGAGTCGAAGATAGAAAAGTCATGAAAGAAGTTACCAAGATAATGATAGAAGGGGCATCTGGGTATGGCCCTATTGAAGAGGGATATAATGATAAGCTTATTATTGGTCAGGCATTTATAGAATATTTATACCAGCCTGCCCAGGAATCCCCGCTGAATCCTTTAAGAAAGTGGAGATATACTACTAACAGTCCTATTTTTAAGAAGTTATTTAATGAGGTAGTTTCTTTACTTTCTATAGTCTATAAAACTGATCCGGACCAGGTCTTTTGCACAGATGTTGGTGGATATACCTTTAATATCACATATTCTGATGGGAGTAAATTGAAAAAAACATTTTGGACGTGTGGAAGTATATTTGCCCAGTTATTTCACTGCATAAGTAGGATGGTTCCTGATACGGAATATATGCCGGCATTGCTATTGTTAGGTACTTCGGATGTTTATATAGCTTCCTTTGTAGAAGATGGTAAAACAAGGTGGGGATTATTTTATGAAGATGATAATGGGGATAAGAAGGCATTTACCCAGGATTTTAAACCTCTTGTTTTTGATACAGAGGCCGATGCCAGGAGTATGCTTGAAGCTATAGAAGCTGAGCGGGATAGGGAAATGTCTGCGGAGCCATACACTATCCCGGAGGCAAGGCTTTTCGCCGAAAGTCATAATTGGAAGTTTGCGAAAACATACGCAAAGACGGCGCCACATGAGTATCTGGTGAAGAGATGGCTTAGCGAAGAAGACCAGCGCGGCTTTGAAAGGTTTGTCCAGACTATTAATGAACATGCTGTGCGGGGATATTTTTATGGGCATCCAAATAATTATTTGATACTTGGGGATTATTACTATTGGTTTATGGATGGGCCAGAGAATATGGCTGTGGATTTGATAAATAGAAATACGGTTGATAAGTTGGAATTGAGGGATGGGGTGTATTATTATAAGGAGAGGTAATAATTATTTATTCTAAGACTAAGGGAGATTTTAATGAAAAAGAGATTGTTAATAGAATTACTTGCTTTGACTAGTGTGGTTTGTATGGCTTGTGGGAAGGATACAGGCGATGCCCCTACTACATCATCATCTGTGCAGGAGATTAACTTATCTGTGGATACAACTGACAGTTCGGGCTTAGAGACTGGCGGGGATCAGAATAACGTTTCAGTATCTTCATCACAGGTTGGTGGGGCAAGCATTTGCGATGATACGACAGAACTTGATTATGATTATGACTACGACGATGAAATAAAAGTTGCAGTGGACGATGCCGTTGCTGCGTCTAAGTCATTTACAGATGAGTTTGCCAAGATGGATGAAATCATTGATCAGATTAAATCACGCAGAAGTCAGCATGAGACACAGTATGAATTGAATATGGTATCATATTACTTTTACAAAGTCTGGGACTGTGAGCTTAACAACCTGTGGGATAGATTTACAGAAACCGTTGATGATAAGACCAAGGATGAATTTCTGGCAGAGCAGCGAAAATGGATTGCTATAAAAGATGTGGCTGTTGAAGCGATTCTTGGCCCAAGAGAAAATTGGGGCACTATATATCCTATGACAGCCAATATCGTTCTTTTGGAGGGTACACAGAGGCGTTGCTATTATTTGGCCGATGCCCTAGCCTCATACACCGGACAGTCATACGATATGCCAGAGAAATATCTGCAGGGATTATATGTGGATACTCAGGGAACCAGTGATATATACAGTTCTCTTTCTGTTCAATTAATATGGGAGTCAGAAATTGAAGCAAACATAACACTTTACAGGCTGGGTACATTCCATGGAACTATTGAAGATGATGACGGTGCTGGCCATGCCTTATTTGTATCCGACGACGGCAATATTAAAGGAAATATAACTTATGGCTGGGATGGAGCAAAATTCGAAGTGACAGATGTCACCGAAGATTCCTTCCTCACCGTTGGCGAAGTATATGAATTTCCGTTTGTGTTCTAGTATAGCTGCCGCTGGGGGTGCCTGGCGGTGTTTTTATATTGGCACAATAAACTAAGAACATAAAAAAGCGAAACGTGAAGCCCGCAACAGTGAAATGCGATAATAACCCGTTTCTCTTTGATATGATGATATATTTGTAGTAATAAACTGTCAAGGATAAATCATATATAAAGAGTAGATTATTTATTTATTTTTCCAGATTTTTATAGTTTTAAGAAGTTTTTCTTTTTGGACGTTGTCCATTGTTTTTATTTCTTCCCAAAGCGCATTATCGATAGCTGATTTCTTGTAGTTTGGCTCTAGGTTTCCTACTAATTCATCTAAAGTTATTCCCATAAGTTTTGAATAATACATTAAAAGTCTAAGCGACATAGCAGTGCGTCCATTTTCAACGTTGCTTATATAGCCTGGAGTGACTTCAAGTTCTTTTGCAACCTGGTTTTGTGTCATTCCAAGGTTCATACGATAGTTCTTTATCTGTTCTCCATAGTTTTCGTTCATGATGGCACCTCGTTTATTAATAATATATATAAGTATACTATTAGTATTGACTGTGTGGTAGTATTGGATTAGTATATTATATATATTAATGATATATTGTTGAGGTTTTATAGAGTTGCAAGAAGTAATATTTTTCTTTGATGATTCTGGTGTGTTTCATAAGAATGCACCTGGACATCATTTTGTATATGCTGGTTATGTATTTACTAGTAGAAAAGAATTAATTGATGCTAAAAGAAAATACATTAATGCAAATAAAAAACTTAAAAAAGCATTAGGCAGAATTGATGAACTAAAAGCTGCTAATATTGAACCCAAACATAAACGTTCATTGTTTAATGCTGTAAAAGATTATAAATCAATAGCTGTAGTAGTTGACTTAAATAGAATATATGAATATATCTTAGCAAACAAAAAATCTATATGTAGATATAAAGACTATGTTTTAAAAAGATGTATAAAGATTGTACTAGAACACTTTATAGAGGAGGGAATCATACATAAAGAAGACGATATATCTATATTTATTTATATAGATGAACAACTTACTGCTACTAACGGATATTATGACTTAAGGGATTCGATTAAAGAAGAATTAAAATATGGTATAGCGAATTTTGACTATGGAATCATTCACCCCCATATATTTGATGGTAATGTAAAAGTTAATATTGAATATTGCGATTCTAGTCATAATTATTTGATTCAAGCAAGTGATATATTAGCTAATAGAATATGGTCTTCTTATATAACGGATAATAAGGGACTGAGAAAAATTCACAATCACACAACCTTGACTTTTCCATAGATTTAGCGTAAAATATAATCACAGCCAAAGATGGACTGTATACATTCGGTATCTGATACAATTTATTAAGCGTAATGTAAGTACGCCAGACGAGTGGGAAAGCAGCTGTTAACAGCTGTTTTTTTGTTTAATAAATAATTTTGGCAATATAAGAAATGCTATACTGGGATGAAGTTTAGGGCTGAGGGGATTTATATGACGATATGTAATGTTGTTAGAACAATGAAAATAAGCAAAAACACGGCAGTTATAGTTGAAGGGCCAAGGGAGATATTTAGAAACGGTATTGGAGTTCTTGACGATAAAGGAAAGCCTTTTGAGGTTTTATCAGTGAGTATAGATAATATTGCTGATTCTGAGGAAAATGAAACAAAAACTTCACTTTTATTAAGCGGAAGATTTTCATCGAAGAAGATGTATGTGTAAATATAGGCCGCAGGGTTCGCCCAAGCGGCATTTTTTATTGGCACAATAAACTAAGAACAAAAAAAGAGAAACGAGTAAGCCACATCAATAAGTGCGGTGAAAACCCGTTTCTCTTTGACATGATGATATATTTCTGATAACAAACTGTCAAGTAATAATCTTTCAAATTTAGGTTTGGGAAACAATTTTAAAGCACAACTGGAATGTATTATGTATGAATAATAATATTCAGGGTGTATAATATAACTTAATCAAGGGTTAGTCCTATGGGAAACGCCGTTTTCTAGGTAAGTGTCATGTAATTGCCACCGCCCGTAGGCAGTGATTTATTTGTAGATAAGGCTCGACCCTTTGCTGGAAGCGAGGGGCCTAGAGCCTTTTTCTTTTTATTATTACAATTTGGGGATTTATATGTAAATATAGGCCGCTGGGGTTTGCCTGGCGGCATTTTTAAATATTTGTATTATCTACTGGAAAACCTTAAAACTTAACTGTTGTTAAGTCTAATACTAAATGATATATATGATTTTAGGCTTATTTTGATTATAAAAAGGTTCATATTTAGAACTATGGGTTAGCGACCTGCTATGGAGGGAAAATGGAGAACAATAATACTTTTCAGGATAAAACTGAAGAAGAATTAGTGGATGAAAGGCTCAAGAATCAAAGGCGTAGTGTAATAGTAAAGCGTGTAATTATATTAGCTGTTTTATTTGTTATTGGTGTAGGGCTTTTCATTTTTATATATACAGATCCGCAAAATGTATTAAACAGAAAGATTGATGCTTATCTAGATTGGAGATTAAAGACTGAGAATCTGTTAAGCAAAAAATCTATCGATTTTTATAACTATCTTTTCTGTGAACATGACTTTGATAAATGTTCAGAGTTAGTTATTCCAGGAAGGAAAGATGAATTAGCAAAAATATTCGAAGTGGAAGATGGCTACAAAAACCTTGATAAAGATTCAATTGAGTTCGAAATTTTTTATTTTGATGACGGCTGTAATTATAAAAATTATAAATATGATAGACCTGCCGAGATTGGTGTAAATGTCTGGCTTAATAATGATGATATTGAATCAGATGAAGAATGGCCAATTACTTTATATGTTACCTTTTTACGGAAAGATAATAAATGGTTAATTAAGCACTATGATGTATTACATTTTTATGAAGAAGATGGAACCAAAAAAGTATGTCACAAATGGACGAACTATTATAGAGATTGATAATTAGGCCGCCGGTGTTTGCCTGGCGGTTTTTTATGTGCGGGGGAAGGAGTCGTGGGGCAATTTTGTTCGCTTAGGCGGGCATTTTTTATTTGGGATTAACGATGGTTATGGTATAATAAATAGTAATACACTCTGATGTGATATTTTGTATAAAGGGAGGGGTTGCTATGGGAGAGAATCAGGAAGCTCTAAGCCAGATGGGGATTACATTGGCTAAACATTTTGATTGTGTTTATTACGTGGATATTGAAACTGGCAGTTACCGTGAATATGTGCATCTAAACGATCAAACCAGGAATGACATCCCAAAAAGTGGAGATGATTATTTTGCTGATTTTAGGTTTCATGCCCCTAAGTTTGTATATATCGATGATTTAGATATGGTTATGCGTGCTCATGATAAGAGCATTATGCTTGAAAAATTAACCAAAAATAATACATTCTCAATGGTATTTCGACTTTTATTAAGAGGAAATATTGAGCATGTTAGAATTATATATGTTATGTGCGAAGATAAAAAACATATCATCTTTTGTTTGGAAAGAATAGAGGATGAGATTCGCCAAAAGAGGGAGCAGGAGCAGGATTTGCAGTCTGCAAAGCGTATGGCCAGACTTGATGAACTTACTGGAATACGTAATAAGAACTCATTTATGGAATATACTGCTTCTATCAATGCCAGGATTAACTCTGGCCAGCCGGTTCAGCCATTTGCAATTGTTATGTGCGATGTGAATGACCTAAAACATATTAATGACACAAGAGGGCACGCATTTGGCGATGAAGCCATACAGAGGGCTAGCCGTATGGTTTGCAAGATATTCCATAGAAGTCCTGTGTTTAGAGTGGGTGGGGATGAGTTTGTTGCCATATTAGTTGAGGACGATTATGATGAGCGAGAAGGGCTGCTTTCCAAACTTAAAGAAGAGTCTCTTGCAAATAAGAAGTCCAGAACTGGTCCAGTAGTAGCCTGTGGTATGGCAGATTTTGACCCGGCCAGGGACAAAAATATAGAGGACGTTTGTCAGTGGGCGGATGCCCAGATGTATTTAGATAAGAAGGAGCTGAAGTCTTCTCATCTTATTGATGGTTTCAATGCCATGGACATCATCGACACCCCTATACCAGAAGAAAGAAAGCAACTTTTAGATGGTATGTTTGGAGCCTTATTAACTGTGGCCGGTGGCGGTTATATCTACCTGTGTGATATGAGATATGATTTTTCACGTTGGTCACTTCCTCTTATTGTGGATTTTAATCTTGAGTCAGAATATATGTATCACGCTGATCAAATCTGGCAGAATTCTATACATCCGGATGATTTGGAGGAATACCGTAAGGCTGTTGAAGATGCTATATGCGGCAAAGGGCTTCTTAAATCAATGTATTACCGTGCCAGACTTGCTAATGGGACATATGTTACTTTAACAACCAGGGCATTTATCTTAACTGATAAGGATGGTGTGCCTGAGTATTTTGGTGGAATAATATTGCATAAGTAGTTTATAATTGTTGTGTTTAGAGAGCCATAGGCTCTCTATTTTTTTATGGCAAATTTGAATAAAATCACACTTTTTGTTATCCTTTATTGGAATTAAATTTTATGACTAGAGGAGATTTACTTTATGAAAAAAATTAAGGTTTTAATGTTATTAACTACAATGGCGCTTGTGGCTGGTTGTGGTAAGAAGGAAGATGCTAGCGATATAAAGACTCAGGAGTCAGTTGCTGTGGTTGATGCAGGTGAAGAGACACTTATGGTACCTGAGGTTTCTATGGGAGAGACAAAACCAGGTGAAGATGCTGTAGAGGTTGTATTTACCTGGGATGCAGTTCAGGGTGCTGACGGATATGAAGTATATGAAGAGAATAAGTTTTATGATGAAGATGAGTACCGTGAGGCTGAAGGCGTAACTTCAACAACAGTAGATACTATATATACAACTGGTGCTCAGGACTATTTTGATTTTAGAATTAAGGTTAGAGCTTATAAGGGAGATGGTGATACCAGAGAGTACAGTGACTGGAGTGAGTTCTCATATGGCTGTAGTTATGAAGCAGAAGATGTTTATTCAGATGTTGTTAACTCTGGTTCAGCAACTCAGGAGGAAGCTGACCAGCTTTTCGAAGAGGCTATTAACGGAGATCTCGTAGTTCAGGCTAGATATGAAGACGGCAGCATCAATAACTACTATATAACTGACTTACCAAATGACCCTGATGATTACTATTCATATGAAGTTGGTGAAAGAATCGACCTTGATAATGATGGCGTTACTGAACTTGTTATTAATGGTCCAGACGGAGGCATTTATCTTGATGCCAGAACTGATGGTGTTTACCAGCTTGCTCAGGGTGAAGGTACTACAGGAGTTCTTTGCTATACAGATTATGAAGGTAAGCGTTATATCTGCCACGTAGACAATTCACATGGCGGCAGAGAATACTTCATGATGGATCAGTATGACGGCTCAGGCCAGATTGTTGAATCTCTTTCTTTAACAGCAGAGTATTGGGATTCAGTGGAATTTGATGCAGATATAGCTCAGTGTAAATTTAATGACCAGGAGATATCAGTAGACGAGTATCTTAAACTAAGAAAAGAATTGTTTGGATATTAATTATTTGGATGATAAAATTGGAACAGTATTATTATAATTTAGGGGAGAGATTATAATGCCACCATCAAAACACAGTAGTTCACATCATAGAAGTAGTTCAAGTCATAGCTCTAGAAGCAGGTCTAGTAGTAGTTCGAGAAGTCATTCGAGTCACAGCTCGCATTCTTCTTCTCATCATTCATACTCTACGGCTAGAAGTTCAAGGACATATTCTTCTTCGAGAAGAAGGTCTTATTCGTATGCTTCACGTGAGCCACGTTCTCGTATTAACCAGCCTGAAGGATGGTATGGTAAAACTGATATTATCAGGCATATTAGATGTAAGAGCCATGATTATGACTATTATCCTACATCCTGGGATACAGTTGATGGAAAGCATTTTGAAGCAGGATATTATGATGAGTATGGTAAGTATTACAGGAATCTCTTTGTGCCAAAGGAGACCCTGGTACTTACCTGTGAATACTGCGGCAATAATATGATATATACCTGCAAGGAAGGAGAACTTCCTGTATGCAGTAAGTGCGGTGCCCAGTTTAAGATTGATATAAGTGATCAATCTGATGAATACGCTAATAATATTGGAACCCTCGATGAAAACAAAAAAAGAAAGATAAAAAAGTGGATTAAACGAGGAGTAATAATATATCTTATATTGCTGTTTTTAAAAGCCGGACTTGAGTATGCTATACTTCGCGAGCGTAATAAGGCTGATTCTAACAGATATTCTGTTACAAATAGCAATAATTATAATACTACTGTTAGTGCTACGCCTACGCCTAAAACATCTATCTATGTAGAAGAGATAGGGCGAACCTGCTATCGTAAAGATGGTGACTGGTACGATTCTGCTACACAGTGCTGGTTCTGGTATAACGATGAGGTTGAACCTTATCAGTGGCAGTACTGGTATGAAGGTATATCATCTGATTATGGCGATTATGGCTGGATGGAATATGATATGGATTCCGAAAAGTGGTATATAGAGGTTAGTGATGGCAACTGGCAAATGCTGCCGGATAAGTACGATACTACAAACCTTTGGCATTTTACAGATGAATATATTAATCCATATGAATAATTCTATCTTTAGGTCATATTTTTAAGTATCTCTATATATCTCTGGGTGAGTGATGAAGGGTGGATGGAGCCGGGAAGGATATATCCTATCTCCATATAGTCATCAACGTTAAGCGGTTTGGCTATGATATTAGGTCCGTTTAACTCTTCGTTAATCACACCGCTACAGATTGTATATCCATTAAGGCCTATAAGCATATTAAAGAGAGTGGCTCTGTCACAGACAACCAGCTCTTTGTCACAGTCTACCGTGCTAAGAATCTCCTCTGAAAAGTAGAATGAGTTGTGGCTTCCCTGCTCGTAGGAAAGACGAGGATATGGCTTTAAGTCATCAAGATTAAGCTTTCTCTTTTTTGCTAATGGATTATCTTTACCTATAAATACATGTGGCTTTACTTTAAAGAGGGTGGTGAATGTAAGTCCACTGTCCCTAAGTGTCTTTCTTATAACTGTCTCGTTAAACTTGTTTAAATATAATATTCCAATTTCACTTCTAAGATGGGCCACGTCGTCTATGATGTCGTAGGTCTGAGTCTCTCTCATATGGAATTCATACTTGTCCCCGCCGTATTCCTTAAGCAAGCTTACAAATGCTTCCACAACAAATGAATAATGCTGTGCCGAAACAAAGAATCTCTGCTTACCTTTTGACTTTCCTGTATATCTTTCATCTATAAGATTAGTCTGCTCTAAGACCTGTCTAGCATATCCTAAGAATTCATCCCCATCAGGTGTAAGTTCTATACCCTTATTTGATCTGGAAAAGAGAGTGATGTCATATTCTTTTTCAAGTTCGTGTATAGATGCAGTAAGAGATGGCTGGGCTATAAATAGCTTCTTTGCCGCCTCTGTAATATTCCCTGTATCTGCTACTGTTATTACGTATTGTAACTGTTTTAGTGTCATATTTTATTTCCTCTTAATATAAATTTTATTTATAATTGGCTATAGATTTGGTTGAGCATAAATATTGTACCATAGATATAATCTATGAAGAACTGTAAATTAAAGATATTTTACCCACTAAGCTAATCGGATTATTCTACATACAAGACAAAAAAAGTATAAACAAACATTTAGGAGGAATATATCATGTTAACGTCAGTTGTAGGTTATCCGCGTGTTGGTTCACAAAGAGAACTTAAATTTTCATCTGAAAAGTATTTTAAGGGGGAGATTAGTGAGGCAGAGTTACTAGCTGTTGGAAAGAAGCTTCGAGAGCAGCATGTGCTTTCACAGAAGGAAAGCGGAATAGACTTTATTCCATCTAATACATTTTCATATTATGATTGCTTACTTGATACAGCATATCTTCTTGGCATCGTTCCAGAAAGATATAAGAAGCTAGGCCTTTCAGATATAGATACATACTTTGCTATGGCCAGAGGTTACCAGGGAGAAAAGGGTGATGTGAAGGCCCTTGCCATGAAGAAGTGGTTCAATACAAACTACCACTACATAGTTCCTGAAATCGAAGATGATACAATCATCAGCTTATCAGGAAGCAAGATCTTTGATGAATACGAAGAAGCAAAGGAAATTGGCGTTGATACTAAGCCAGTTCTTGTTGGGCCTTATACATTACTTGCTCTTACAAGATATACAGGAAAGAAGACAAGAGAAGACTTCTATGAGCAGGTTGTTGATACTTACAAGGCTATTCTTGCAGGAATTAATAAGAGAGGTGCTCTCTGGCTTCAGCTTGATGAGCCATCACTTGTAAGAGATATTAATGAAGATGATAAGGCATTCTTAGTTAAGTTATATAAGGAAATACTTGCAGACAAGGGAAGCCTTAAGATTCTTCTTCAGACATACTTTGGTGATGTTAGAGATGTTTATGAAACTATTACTGGTCTTGATTTTGATGGTATAGGTCTTGATTTCATCGAAGGTAAGCAGACAGCATCTTTAATAGATAAGTTTGGTTTCCCTAAGGATAAGATTTTATTTGCTGGACTTGTAAATGGAAAGAATATCTGGAAGAACAACTATGCTAAGACTCTTGATGTTATTGCAGACCTTAGAGATAAGGGTATCAGCGTTGTACTTTCAACATCATGTTCACTTCTTCATGTGCCATATACTCTTAAAGCTGAAGAGAAATTATCAGAAGAGTATAAGAAGTATTTTGCATTTGCAATAGAGAAGCTTGTTGAACTTAAGGAAATTGCAACTCTTGTTGAGGAGAATAATTATCAGTCATCTGAAGCTTATAAGGCGAATGTAGCACTCTTTGAAGCTGGTAGAGACTGCGAAGACGCTGCGGTTCAGAAGAGACTTAAAGAGATTAAGGACGCTGACTATACAAGACTTCCTGTAAGAAGTGAGAGAGAAAAGATTCAGAAAGAGGAGCTTAAGCTTCCAGCATTTCCAACTACAACTATAGGTTCCTTCCCACAGACTAAGGACGTTAAGTCTAACAGATCTGCATTTAGAAAAGGGGAGATTAGCGAAGAGGCTTACAAGAAGTTTAATAAAGAGAAGATTGAGCGTGCTATCAAATGGCAGGAAGAGATTGGTCTGGACGTACTTGTTCACGGTGAGTACGAGCGTAATGACATGGTTGAGTACTTTGGTGAATCCCTTTCAGGCTACTTGTTTACAGAGAAGGCCTGGGTTCAGTCATATGGTACAAGATGCGTAAAACCACCAATTATTTGGGGTGATGTAAGCAGAAAGAAGCCTATTACAGTTGAGTGGTCGGTTTATGCACAGTCCCTTACTGATAAGCATGTTAAGGGTATGCTTACTGGTCCTGTTACTATACTAAATTGGTCATTCCCTCGTGAAGATATTTCTATCAAGGAGTCTATGACTCAGATTGCACTTGCTATTAGAGATGAGGTTCTTGACCTTGAGGCAAATGGTATCAAGATTATTCAGATTGACGAGGCTGCCCTTCGCGAGAAGCTTCCTCTTAGAAAGTCTGACTGGTATAGCGAGTATCTTGATTTTGCTATACCTGCATTCCGCCTGGTTCACAGCGGTGTGGCGGCTGATACACAGATTCATACTCATATGTGCTACAGCGAATTTACTGATATCATTCCTGCTATCGACAATATGGATGCTGACGTTATTACTTTCGAGGCTTCAAGATCTGACCTTCTTATCCTTGATTCACTTAAGGAGCACAAGTTTGAAACAGAGGTTGGACCTGGTGTTTATGATATTCACTCACCACGAGTTCCTTCTGTTAATGAGATTGTGGCTGCACTTAAGAAGATGAGAGAGAAGGTTTCGGATGAAAAGCTTTGGGTTAACCCAGACTGCGGTCTTAAGACAAGAGGAGAAGAGGAGACTAAGCCTAGTCTTATTAACCTGGTGGAAGCTGCTAATATAATTCGTAAAGGGGCTTAAGGGATGAAGGTTTCTGACAAATACTCTGCTGGAGGGAAGACGCTTTCTTTTGAAATTTTTCCTCCAAAGAAAGATACAGAACTTAATAATATCGATGATACTTTAGATGTTCTTTGTGAACTTAATCCTGACTTTATCAGTGTTACCTTTGGTGCTGGTGGGTCTTGTAACTGCAATAAGACTATTGAGCTGGCCCGCAGGATTAAGGATAAGTACAAGGTAGAGCCGGTGGTTCATCTTACCTGCCTTCATTATAATCAGCATGAGATTGATGAATTTGCCCATGCACTTATTGATGCTGGTATAGAGAATATCCTGGCCCTTCGCGGAGATGCTCGTGAGGATATAGTTTCAAAGGATGATTTTAGATATGCTTCGGATATGGTTTCTTATCTTAAGGCAAAGTATGATTTCTGCGTTCTTGGTGCCTGTTATCCAGAGAAACATCCAGAATCTGCTAACATGATTGATGAGGTAAAGCATCTTAAGACTAAGGTTTCTGCTGGCGCCGAGGTCCTTTTGTCACAGCTATTCTTTGATAATAATAACTTCTATGAATTTAAGGAGAAGTGTGAGATAGCAGATATAGACGTTCCAATTATTCCTGGTATTATGCCAGTTGTGAAAGCAGCTCAGATTAAGCGTATGGTTTCTTTATGCCACGCCGAATTTCCAGAACGCTTTCGCAAAATCGTAGACCGATACGAGAACAATCCCGAGGCCCTTTTCGACGCTGGTATGTCATATGCCCTCAGCCAGATCATCGATCTTCTCGTTAACGACACCCACGGCATCCACCTCTACACCATGAACAATCCCGTGATTGCAAGGAGGATATGTGAGGGGATAAAGAATATAGTTTAACCCCTTTGCGGCAGCCAGCCGCGGACACCGTCCTGGGCTTGCCTACGGCCTGTAGCGGCCAACTTCGGCTGTTCGCGGCGTATTGCCAACGGTATTTTGCTAGCTAGCATTTGTATGGTATTTAGTACAATACATGTATTGAAAATAGGGTGGATTTGGAGTAGTATCGTCTTCAACAATTAATTTGGAGGAGAACGGAATGAAGAAAGTAAAATTATTAGCAATTACAGCAGTAGCAGCTATGGGCCTTATGGTTGGATGTGGCAAGGCAAAGGACGACAATCAGCCACAGGAAGCACCAAAGGAAAGCGTAGTAACTGAAGATTCAGTAAAGACAGAGGTTTCTGTAACAGATCTTTCAGCAACAGAAGATTCTATGTATGAAGAAATCGACATGGAAGAGGAAGTAGCAAAGGTTCAGGCTACACTTACATATATGGGTGGATTATATGTTAATCACGATCCAGAAAATGATATGGAACTTGCTATCTTCCGTAACGAAGACGGTGATATTATCTATATTATCTATGAACTTGGTCATTGGGATTATGGTATGTATGAAACATTAGATAAAACAACTGATGACGGAAGAGAATATGCTGAGATTCAGACTTCTAATCCTGTATATGGATATTACTTTACTGATGAAGAATGCAACGAAGGTATCCTTATAGGAGCAGATGGCAAGGTAAGAGATGCTATCGCACTTGATGAAAGTGTTGCAAGAGATATGGTTAGATATACCTTAGTTGGCGAAGAATAGAATTTATGTTGACCAAAGTGATGTAGTGTATCAAAAATATATAACAACTGTCTCAGTTTCATAGTGATTTAGGCAGCGACAATACAGTGTAAAAAAGACTAATATCTGTGTGGATATTAGTCTTTTTCATTATATTTGATATGTTTTTAAAGAGAGAACATAATAGGAGTTATTTATCATGAAACTAAACAGAGTACAGCTTAAGTACTTACTTATAATCGCTATGGTTATAGATCATATAGCCTGGATGCTGTTTCCAAAAACTACTTTAACCGGCCAGGGGATGCATTTTGTAGGAAGACTCACAGGTCCTGCCATGTCTTTGCTGTTGGCAGATGGCTATATTTATACTAAAAACAAAGTAAAATATGCCATAAGACTTTTTGCCTTTGCTTTGATTTCATGGGTACCATACTGCCTATTTGACTATAATATTTTTCCTTATTATGGACTTGGTTGTCTTGGTATGATATGGACCCTGTTTTGCGGATTTGTAAACTTATTGATGTGGGATAAGCTAAAGATAAATAAGGTAATTAAGATTATTATAGTGATTTTGATGTGCGCATTATCACTGCTTGGTGATTGGTGTATCTTCTCGGTGCTTTGGTCATATTATGCTTTTATTTACCATGATAAACCAAGGAAGAAGTGGATTGCTTTCGTATGTGTTTCCATTGCTATGTGTATTTTATCAACATTTATGCAAAATGTTTGGTGGCAGTCGGCTTTCCAGCTTGGCGTATTTATGGTTCCTTTCCTGTTTACATATTGCTACAACGGCAAGGGCGGAAGCAAGGCGGCGTTTCATAAGTGGTTCTTCTATGTCTTTTACCCGGCGCATTTATTTATCTTATATCTGATAAGGGTAAACTTTTTATAGAAAAATAGGTTAAAAACTGATATGTATATATAGATAGATTTTTTACGAGGTAGATTACATGTCAGATAATACTTTAGATGGAAATGAGAAGATAGAAGAGGCGGCTGAGCTTCTGGCGAAAGAGCCTTCTGATGAGCTGCTTGCTCATACACTTACTTTAATCAGAAACCGCATGAAGGAAGGCGGAGAGTTTATTATAGGCGTTGAAGCTCCAGATGGTAGCGGACAGGCTAAACTTTCTTGCATCGAAACTGCTGACGGCAAGAAGTGGTGGGTAGCATATACATCTATGGATCAGCAGCTTGCTGGCAAAAGCAAGGTTATGTCTACATTCCAGACAGATATAAAGCAGCTTCTTGAACGAGCAATCCGTGTCCCGGAAATCGACGGGGTGATAATCAATCCATGGGATAAAACCCTGCGCCTAAGCAAACCTCTAATCAGCATCACCCTTGGCATTCCAGGCACAGTGTAGATTTAATATCAAATCGCGCTTGAACGCCACGTGCTTGCATGCCCTCTAAACCTGAACACCGCGGCCCAATCAAACACTACACCCAGGCGCAAACTAGCCGACAAATCAGGTACTATGTAAACGCCACACCGTGGCCCGGCCACTTTGCGCGCAAAATTTTAATTTTATTTATAAATTCGAGACAGTTGGTAACATCTGTCTCTTTTTTATTCCCATATTAAACTTAATCGTTGTTAAGGTATAAAACCAGATGATATAACTATTTTGGGCATACAAACATGACATGAAAAGGGAGAGTAAATATGATTTGTCATAAGTGTGGGAGAAAGATTACAGAAAATAAATTCTTTTGCGAATATTGCTATAGTTCAGACAATAATGCGTTTAAAACAGAAGATTTAATTAACCCTACAAATAACGCACCATTTAGTTCAGGTGGCAAACAAATTAAGTATAAAGATGATGATGAAATATACGCGGAGGAAGAGGCTAGCAGGCAGCTTGATAATATGATATATAACATACTCAAGCAGAATAAAGCTGATGAAGCCAGAGCTAAAAAACGTAATTTCTTTAGAGATGTTTTATTTAACTTTGAAGATGATTTTTTAGGCGTAGCAAAATTCTTCCTGATGTTTTTCGCTGCATTAGTTTTACTAATGTTTCTCATTTCATTATTTTAAAATTAATTATTGATTTTTATAGAATTCAAGGAGAGGTAACAATGGCAGGCCAAACAATATACTGGCCTAAGGGCCAGATGGGGGAAATATGATTTGTCCAAAATGCGGAAGACAACTTACAGAAGATAATGCTACATGTGACTTTTGCAAAAAATATGCAATAAACAGTCAAAAACCTATCGAAAATCTAGATGAATATATGGAATCATTTAAAGTGGATTCTATAATAGATATTTATCTAAAAAGAATAAAGCGTGCCTGGAATGGTTATTGGGAAGAAAAGACAGTAGTTGCTAAAGTGTGCCTTATTATCTTTGCATTAATGATAATATTCTGGGGCACTATGATTATTTTATATTTTCAGGCACAAAATAATCCAGAAATAAAACTTGTTAATAAGGTTGAAAGGTATATTAGAGAACATAACAGTTATAAAGTTATAAAATTATATCCTCACGAATTGCGAGAACAGGGAAAGATTGATTTACACAATCAATATAGTTTTATTAATAGTTTCGTTTTTGGACTTGGCTCTAAAGCATCAGATATTTCGGGCCAGTTTGAAGAAGTAGATATTGATGAAAGTAAAATCTACAAAGATTATGATCAGTTAGAAAATTATTTAGTTAAAACATATGGACTTGATAGAGATAAAATAACTGATTTTAAAACATATCAAGGTCAATTTATTAAAGTAGAAGATAATCTTTTTAATAATTCTACTTATCAATCCGATGAATATATTTGTATTATATTAATTAAATATGACGGAAGATGGGGCCTTTGTTCATTCGAGGAGTACATGAGTAAAAATCGTAAGTATTAATATATAATCTGGTGGCAGACCGGAATTAATCCGGTCTGTTTTTTATTACTTAAATTTGCTACAATAAACCTTGTTTGAAAAACAAAGCTCGGCGCCGCCGAGATAGACAATGCCCGGCGCCGCCGAGAAAAACAAAGCCCAGCGCCGCTGAGCAAATCTCAGCGTTATGCGGGACAAGCCGGGGCAAATGGGCAAAATAACGGGAGGACTTAGATTTATGCTAGAAAGAGTAAAAGACGCAAAAGATAAGGCTAAAAGCAGCATAAAGAAACACGTAAGCGTGATAGTAATTATTATCATCGCTCTTATCGTAGTTTTCAGATGCTTCTACACTGTTAGCGAACAGGAAAATGCCATCGTTACACAGTTCGGAGAAGTTATCAGAGTTGACTCTGCCGGTTTCTTCTTCAAGGCACCATGGCAGGACGTAACTATGGTTGATATGACAACACATGGTACAGGTATAGGTTACACAGTTAATGGTAAGGGACAGAATATCACTGATACAGACTCAGGTATCATGATTACTTCTGACTTCAACCTTCTTAACATTGACTTCTATCTAGAATACAGAGTTTCTGATCCAATCGCTTATGTATATAACTCAGAGGATCCTGAAACTATTCTTTCAAACATAGCTCAGGCTAACATCCGTACTGTAGTTTCTAACTACAACGTAGACGAAGCTATGACAACTGGTAAGAGCCAGATCCAGGCTGACATCAAGGAAGCTATCCTTGCAGAGCTTGCTAAGAGAGATATTGGTCTTACAGTTACTAATATTACTATTCAGGATTCTGAGCCACCTACAGATGAAATTAAGGCTGCATTCAAGTCAGTTGAAACTGCTAAGCAGGACGCTGAAACAGCTATGAACAATGCCTTACAGTATCAGAACGAAAAGATTCCTGAAGCTGAAGCAGCTGCCGACAAGATTGTTCAGACTGCAAGTGCAAACAAGGCTGCCCGTATAGCAGAAGCTACAGGTCAGGTTGATAGATTCAATGAAATCTACGCAGAGTATGAAAAATACCCATCTATAACAAAGAAGCGTATGTTCTACGAGGTTATGGAAGATATCCTTCCAGACCTTAAGGTTATCGTAACAGATGGCAAGACACAGACTATGCTTCCACTTGATGATTTCTCATCAGGAAATTAGTTCACATTGTAAACAAATTTAGTTATAGAAAGGTTTAAAGATATGAAGATATTTAAGAAAAAGGCATTTTGGATACCTGTAATTATATTATTAGCTTTCTTCCTTCTGAGCTGCGGATATACAGTTAAAAAGAATGAAAATGCTATCGTAGTTCACCTTGGAAAGATTAAGACAGTTGTTACCACACCTGGTTTCCATGTTCATCTTCCATTTGTTGAATCAGTAACTAAGGTATACACAGGAGACATCCTCTACGATATTCCAACATCTGACGTAATTACTTCTGACAAGAAGTCTATGATTGCTGACGACTATGTTGTATGGAAAGTTACTAACCCATCTAAGTACTATCAGTCACTTGGTGCAGTTAGAGGCAGAGCAGAAGAGCGTATCGAAGCTGCTGTTTATAACGCAACAAAGCTTACTATCTCTTCTATGAAGCAGGATGAGATTATTGCTGCAAGAGGTAGCACACTTACTGATATGATTACAAAGAAGTCTAACAGTGAGATGGCTCAGTATGGTATCGAAATCGAGATAGCTGAAATCAAGGCTCTTGATCTTCCAGATGATAATAAGAATGCCGTATACGGCCGTATGATTTCAGATAGAAATAACATCGCAGCTTCTTACACTGCAAAGGGTAATGCTGACGCACAGAAGATTAAGAACGAAACAGATAAGGATGTATCTATCATCAAATCAGAGGCCAATGCTGAAGCTCTTAAAATAGAGGCAGAAGGTGAAGCAGAGTACATGAGAATCCTTGCTGATGCTTATGATGACGAAGGTAAGGCTGAGTTTTATAACTACCTTAGAGGACTTGATGCTATGAAGTCTCTTGCAGGTGACAATAAGACTATTATCCTTGATAAGAATTCTGAACTTGTTCAGATTCTTTACGGAGATAATTAATTTTTAGACGCAGGCATGCACCCTCTCTATTAGTATTTATGCTAATAGGGAGGGTTTATTTATTTTTTGATTTAGGTTATAATATCTTCTATAGATTTAGTCCATCTGGGGGTAAGGCTAAAGTGAGGACAATTATACCAATTGTAGTTACAATTGCGATTGTTTATTTTATCCTAGCGATTGTTCTAATCATTAGGAAACATATAAAAGGTGAGAAGATAAAACATAAGTTTTTAGTTTTCTTCTTTTTATTTATTTCATTCAATCTAATAGGTCCATTTCTTATATTTTTACCTTATACCCATTGTGAAGATATATGCTACGACTACCTTCCAGATTCATCAGGGACTCGAGCTATAGATGAAGTTACTGTTAGTACAACAAAGACAGGTTACTTCTTTGATGGACCAGGAACAGAGTCTGCTATAGTTTTTTATCCTGGTGGCAAGGTGGATACTAAGGCATACGCACCACTTATGTATAAGCTGGCTGAGGAAGGCAAGGACTGTTTTCTTGTTGATATGCCACTTCATATGGCATTCTTTGATATAGGGGCAGCTGATTATTACATAGATAATTATGAATACGAGAACTGGTACCTTATGGGGCATTCACTAGGCGGAGCAGTTATACCTGCATATCTATATGGGACAGATAATCGTGTTGATGGTATAATTTTATTGGCTGCGTATTCTACATTTAAGATTAAGCGCTACGTTCCTGTAATTACTATATACGGAACCAATGACGGCGTTATGAATACCAAGAGATTCAATGACTGTATATCCAACTGGTCTTATAAGACTCAGGAAGTTGTTATCAGAGGTGGTAACCATAGTCAATTTGGATATTATGGTTTGCAAAAAGGAGATAATAAGGCAAGCATTTCCAGAGAAGAGCAACAAGAGATTACTGTAGAAGCTATCATAGAATGGACAGACAATCTCGAAAAGAATAAGGCTGAAAAGTAAAACTGTTGGTGTATAAATAGGGGGCTATTTATGAACGATATTTCAAAGCAGAAAGACAATATCTTAAAGAACATTCATTATAACTTTAACAATATTGCCTATAATGATGATCTTTCTATCTCTATTCAGGAGTTACTTAAGATAACTGGTGAGTACTATCAGGGTGATAGAGCTTACTTTATTATGACTTTTGATGGTGAGATTAATCTTTTTAATACATACGAGTGGTGTTTTGATGGTATAGATTCAGAACTCCATATGCTTGATGTTCTTCCACTTCAAGAGCTGGATTGCTGGCAGAAACTTCTTGAGAAGATTCCTGTGTATTACATAACAAAGAATACTGCATCTACTACTGAAGCAAAGTTGCTTAAGGAATGGTGTATAGATGGAATTATTATCAGCAAGGTTTATGCTCATGACCGTTTTATGGGCTATGTAACAGTTGATAACCCTTCACATTACTCTACTACCTTCCTTCACAATGTATCTGTACATATCGGTAAAAATATTGAAGGTTCTGTTAGTAAAGATGCACTTGATACTGTTTTTGAAGCCTGTGAAAAACAGGTTGTTGATACAGGTTATATAGTTAAGAATGAGATAACTATAGAGAGAAATATTAAGGTTGATAAGATTGAGAATATTCTTATTGTAGAAGACAACGATATTAATGCAGATATGGTTGCTGAGATTCTAGGTGACCTTGGTTATAACACAGACTGGGCTCACGATGGCCAGGAATGTATAGATATGCTGCTTGATTCAGAAGATGGTAAGTATGATCTTATATTTATGGATGTTCAGATGCCCAGACTTGATGGCTATGAAACAACTGTCAGTATAAGAAGATTTACTGATATGGGATTCTCTAAGATTCCTATTATCGCAGTTACCGGTTCTTCATCTAAGGCTGATATAATCAAGGCACTTAATTCAGGTATGAATGGCCACATCGCCAAGCCAATCAACGCCGACGCCATAAAATTCGCCATAGATAGATTGATCGCAAAATAGTACTGACTCTGTCAGAGGGCGTGATAGCACCACGCGCGATTGTACTGGCCCTGCAGGGGGCTTTTATATACACAGAATAACGCGGTTCCCCCGGCGCAGCCGGGGGAACATTAATGAAAGGAAGATTTTTTCACATGGATGGCTTTTCAAATAACGACGCAGAATTTCAGGCTAAGTACTCATTTGAGCGACAGCCTATAGATATCAAACCTAAAGATTTATTAGTAAAACCACTTTCAGATATTCAATACATGGGCGTAAAGCGGGGCTGTGCTTCTAGCTTAGGTGGCGCTTTAGCTGTTATGGTATTCTTAGCAATAGTTGATGCCATCGGTTTTTATTTATACTTTACTTACGATGGATGGAGCCTTATAGGTATTATTATTTTTACAGTTATACTTGGCCTTGTTATGATTGCATGTTTATTAGATGCTATTCCACCAAAACAAGGGGCTGTATTTAAAGTAACTCAGGTTAATCGTAAGATGATTAATAACGTAGAAAGCAAGTATGTTAATGCTATAAACGAGCAGAATATGCAAGCACTTTACGGAGTTCAGTATACTTCCAATATACCTGTACAGGCGGGAGATTATGTAATTATAGCTCATCCTTTTGCTTCTAAATCAAAGGTTAAGGCTTATCCTTCAAGATAAGATTTACTTGACATAAGTATATATACTATATAAAATTACAGATGTTTAAAGGCATAGATGGTGCAAAGTAGTAGCTGCTATCTGAGAAAGAGAGAAAGGGTCACCGGCTGAAAGCCCATTCATCAGCAAGGCAGTATATGAAATTTCACACCGGAGCCGGAGTACTGAACATGAAATTAAGTAGGTTCTCCCGTAAGCTTGCGTCAATAGTTTATAAGAGCGTATATGAGAATATTTATATACGAATTCAGGTGGTACCGCGGATTATTCGTCCTGAAACATAGTTCACAAAGTGGATTTATGTTTCAGGATTTTTTTGTTTCACAAAATCCTATCGTGAAACAATCGGCGCTGTGAAACAAATTTTGTTGTGAAACAATCGACACCGTGAAACATTCCGAAGCGTGAAACAATCCACACTGTGAAACAATAATTTTTGTGAAACATTTAATTTAAATATGGAGGCTAAAAAATGAAAGAAGAATTAGCTGCTATTAAGCAAGAGATTCTTGATGGAATCAAAGAAAAAGCTACTTCAAGAGCAGAAGCATTTGAACTTAGAAAGCAGTATCTTGACTCTAAGATGGGTAAGATATCTGGTCTTATGAAGCAGATGAAGACTATTGCTCCAGAAGAGAAAGCAGAGTTTGGTAAGAGTGTTAACGAACTTAAGAACTGGGCACTTGAACAGTTTACAGCTCTCGACGAGAAGATGAAGAAGTTAGAGCTTGAGAAGCGTTACGCTAAAGAAAAGATAGATGTAACTATGCCTGCTAAGAATATTGAGACAGGTAACCTTCATCCTATTACTCAGATGAGAAATCAACTTATCGATGTATTTGCTGGTATGGGATTTGAAATCTATGAAGGTAGTGAAGTTGAGAATGATTACTATAACTTTACAGCTCTTAATACACCAAAGGATCACCCTGCAAGAGATATGCAGGATACATTCTACCTTTCACCAGAGTTCTTACTTAGAACACAGACTTCTTCAGGACAGATTCATGTTATGGAATCTAAGAAGCCACCTATTAAGATTCTTTCACCTGGTAAGGTATTCAGATCAGATGATGATGCAACTCATTCACCTATGTTCTCTCAGATGGAAGGACTTGTAGTTGATGAGAAGATTACACTTTGCGACCTTAAGGGTATGCTTGATGTATTCGTTAAGAAGATTTACGGCGAAGATACAACAACAAGACTTCGTCCTTCATACTTCCCATTTACAGAGCCATCTGTTGAAGTTGATGTAAGCTGCTTCGAATGTGGTGGTAAGGGATGTAAGCTTTGTAAGGGTACAGGCTGGATAGAGATTCTTGGTGCAGGTATTGTTAATAAGAAGGTTCTTGAGAACTGCGGTATCGATTCTGAGAAGTATTCAGGTCTTGCCTTCGGTATTGGTATAGAGCGTACAGCTATGCTTAAGTATGGTATCAATAACATCAAGATGTTATTTGAATCAGACCTTCGTGTGCTTAAGCAGATCAATGACAATTAAGGAGGTAAGAAGAGATGTTAGTACCATTAAGCTGGTTAAAAGAATATGTTGATATAGATGTTACTGCTAAGGAACTTGAGAAGAAGTTATTCGACTGCGGTTTCGAAGTAGAAGAATTAATTGAAGTTGGTAAGGATATAAGCGGAGTTGTTTGCGGCTTAGTTACAGAGTGCGAGCCTATTCCTGATACTCACCTTCATGTCTGCCAGGTAGACTGCGGTGATAAGGGGAAGTTCCAAATCTGCTGCGGCGCTGATAATGTTGAAGCTGGTAAGAAGTTCCCAGTAGCTCTCGTTGGTGCAAGCGTACTTATGACAGCTAAGGATCATAAGACTGTTGAAGGTGTTATGACTATTAAGAAGGGGAAACTTCGCGGCGTTGATTCAGAAGGTATGCTTTGTTCTGGTACAGAACTTGGAGTTTCTGAAGGTATGTACAAGGGTGCTGGTTATAACGGTCTCTTAGTTCTTCCTGATGATATGAACCTTGGTGAAGATGTAAAAGAACTTCTTGGTCTTAATGATTACATCTTTGATGTATCTATTACAGCTAACAGACCTGACTGCCAGTGCATCCTCGGTCTTGCAAGAGAAGTTGCTGCAGTACTTGATAAGCCTCTTAAGATGCCTGCTACAGACTATACAGAGACAGATGTTAAGAAGGAAGGCTTCAAGGTTACAGTACAGGCACAGGATATCTGCCCAAGATATGTTGGCCACTATGTATATGATGTTAAGATTGCTGAATCTCCAGACTGGATGAAGAGAAGACTTGCTCTTATCGGTCAGGAACCAATCTCTAATATAGTTGATATTACTAACTATGTTATGAACGAAATTGGTCAGCCTATGCATGCATTTGACTATAATTTCTTAGAAGGCGGCGTAATCGATGTGAGACGTGCTGCTGATAAAGAGAAGATTACAACACTTGACGGTGAAGAATACGAACTTACAACTAACAACCTTGTAATATGCGATGGCAAGAAGCCAGTTGCACTTGCAGGTATAATGGGTGGTCTTAACTCTGAAATCAGAGAGACAACTAATGAAGTAGTATTCGAGTCTGCTAAGTTTGCAAGAGACAATATTAGAAAGTCTGCTAGAGCACTTGGTAAGTCGACAGATGCATCTGCTAAGTATTCTAAGGGTGTTGATGAATACTCAACAGAGCTTGCTATGAAGCGTGCCCTTCACCTTATTGAAGAGCTTGGCTGTGGTAAGGTTTCATCTACTCATGAAGATGTTAATACAGGTAACTCAATAGAGCCTAGAAAGATGGAAGCATCTATAGCTAAGGTTAATGGAGTTCTTGGTATAGAAGTTCCTACAGATGAGATAGTTAGAATTCTTAAGAATCTTAACTTCAATCCTGTAGTTAATGGTGACAACCTTACAATTGAAGTTCCTGCTTACAGAGAGGATATGGAAAGTTATCCAGATATAGCTGAGGAAGTTATTCGTATGTATGGTTATGACCATGTGATCCCTACATTCATGCCAGATTCAAAGGTTACTATGGGTGGTCTTAATCCAAAGCAGCGCACAGAACTTAAGCTTAAGAAGGCCCTTTGCTCTACAGGAGCATATGAATGCATGCATTATTCATTCTTCTCACCAAGCGACCTTGATATGATTGGCCTTGCTCAGGATGATTCTAAGCGTCAGGCTATTAAGATACTTAATCCTATTAATGAAGATTTATCACTTATGAGAACTACACTTGTTCCTCAGATGATAGCTGCAATTAGTAGAAATAATAAGAAGGACAACCTGGAAGGAAGATTATTCGAAGTTGCCAGCAGATTTATTCCAAAGAGCCTTCCTCTTACTGATTACCCAGAAGAGAGAAATACTCTTGTTATTGGTATCTGGGGTGATAAGGAAGATTTCTACAGCCTTAAGGGCATTGTAAATAAGGTTGCTGAAACACTACTTGTAGACTTCGAATATGAAGCAGAAGCTCTTACATACCATCATCCATATCAGGCAGCTAAGATTGTTTGCGGCGGTGAGACAGTTGGTCACCTTGGTAAGGTTTCTTACGAAGTTGCTGAGAAGTATGACCTGAGAACAGCTGCTTATGTTGCAGAAATCGATCTTGCAGGTCTTGAGAAGTACTATGCTAATAAGCCAAGCTTCACACCAGTATCTAAGTTTGCTGATGAAGACAGAGACCTTGCGCTTGTTATGAATAAGGACATTAACTGTGGTCAGGTTGAGAAGGTTATGAAGGAAGCTTGCAAGGCAATAAGCTCAATCAAACTCTTCGATGTTTACGAAGGTTCACAGATTCCTGATGATAAGAAGTCTATGGCATTTACTTTGAAATTTGTTCCTGGTGAGGACGGATTTGAAGAAGGTGCTGTTGATAAATATGTTAAGAAGATACTTAAGAATCTTAAGTTCCATCTTGATATAGACCTTAGAGCATAAGTTTAAAAAGCCTGCACTTTGCAGGCTTTTTTATCTAAGAGCCGCCACCGGCGACCTGGTAAGTGTTGAATTATCCACCTACTGGGGTATAATATTTGTTAGCGACTATTAACAAGAAAGGATGCTATATATGGAAAAGAAATCAGCATGGGAAAAATATGACGCAAAAACTCTTAAAAAGGTTATGAAATATGGCGATGACTACGTTGAGTTCATGAGCCAGTGCAAAACTGAAAGAGAGTGTGTTAACTACTTTGTAGACCTTATTGAAAAGAAGGGCTTCAAGGAACTTGTTCCTGGAAAGATTAAGAAAGGCTCACTTAAGAAGGGCGATAAGGTTTATTTCGTTAATATGAATAAAGCTATCTTCTTATTTAACATCGGTTCTGAGAATATTGAAAATGGTATGAATATTCTTGGGGCTCACATCGATTCACCACGTCTTGATGCTAAGATGAATCCTTTATATGAAGATGGTCCATTTGCATATCTTGATACTCACTACTACGGTGGTATTAAGAAGTATCAGTGGGTAACTATTCCACTTGCTATCCACGGTGTTGTTTGCAAGAAGGATGGTACTACAGTTGAAATTAACATTGGTGAAGATGAAGATGATCCAGTATTCTTCGTATCAGATCTTCTTATTCATCTTGCAAGCGAGCAGATGGAGAAGAAGGGAGCTAAGGTAGTAGAAGGTGAAGCACTTGATATTACTATAGCTAATATGCCACTTAAGGCAGCTAAAGACAAAGATAAGAAGAATGCTATATCTAATAACGTACTTAAGATATTAAAAGACAATTATGGCATAGAAGAAGCTGACTTTAACTCTGCAGAACTTGAGATAGTTCCTGCTGGTAAGGCAAGACACGCAGGCTTCGATAAGTCTATGGTTCTTGCTTATGGTCACGACGACAGAGTATGTTCTTACTCATCACTTATGGGCTTCTTAGAAGCAGGTACATGTAAGAGAACATCTTGCTGTATGTTAGTTGATAAAGAAGAAATCGGCTCTGTTGGTGCAACAGGTATGCGTTCTATGTTCTTTGAAAATGTTACAAGAGAGCTTATGGAAGGTCTTGGAAAGTACAGTGAGCTGGCATTTAGACGCTGCATGATGAACAGCTTTATGCTTTCAAGTGACGTATCAAGTGGTTTTGATCCATTATATGCATCAAGCTTTGACAAGAAGAATGTATCTATGCTTGGATATGGCTTCTCAATTGATAAGTTTACAGGTTCAAGAGGTAAGTCTGGTTCTAACGATGCCAATGCTGAGTACCTTGGCAAGCTTCGTAAGATCTTTGATGATGCTAACTGTTCTTATCAGTTATCTGAACTTGGTAAGGTTGACCTTGGCGGCGGCGGAACTATCGCTTATATGACAGCCCTTTACGGTATGAATGTTATTGACTGCGGTGTTCCAGTTATGAATATGCACGCTCCATACGAAGCAATCTCAAAGGCAGATTTATACGAGAACAAGATGGGCTATATAGCATTTCTTAAAAATGCTTAAGTAATATGATTTTAAAGGCGCTGATAGATAAAAATATCAGCGTCTTTTTTTTATTTTTATATACCAAATAGTATTAACGTAAGTTATAATATTACAAATGGGTTTTATGCATATAAGCATATGTAAAAGGGGAAAACTAGATGATATCAGCAGAAGCAATTAAGTTTGTTAATCTAAACAATTCTATTGTAGCTATTATAGACGTAATCATACTTCTTTGTCTTATGTACAGGACAGTAGGTCAGGACTTTAAGATGAAGGTTCTATTTACAGTATGTCTTGTAGCATTTTCTGAAACACCAATCAAGTATATTATCCAGCATTTTGAAGGTGCACCAGTATCTGTGTCTTCACAGTTAGTTGTTTTAACTGTGGATATGATTTTTAATTTGGCTTTTTCTGCTGGACTTTCTTTATACCTAATAAGATTTCTTGAATATAGAAGAGTTATTCTTACCTTCCGTGCAAAACTATGGATATGGACCATATATGTGATTATGATTCTTAGCACATATGTATATCTTTATTATATTACTATTGTGCAAATACCATATAGTCAGAGCGTAGGCGCTGTTGCCATGTATCCGGTTATTGCATGGGAACTGTGCATGTTACTTATTATATTTCTTAAGAGAGAGCAGGTTGGTAAAGAGGCTGTTATTTCTTGGACAATATTCTTTATTGTTCCGATGATTTTTGATTCGGCTCTTAGACTATTCCCTGGATTACATACAGATGTACCTACACTTATTATGGGGCTTTGCATTCTTTATATTGGCGTTCAGACACAGGAAAATTCTGTTCAAAACCAGCTTAAGAAGGCACTTGATCAGGCTAAGATGGCATCGGAGTCTAAGACTACTTTCTTATTCAATATGTCCCATGATATAAGAACTCCTATGAATGCAATAATAGGCTATTCAGAACTATTGTCTAAACATCTTGAAGAACCAGAAGTAGAGAAAGAATATATTGAGAAAATTCAAACATCTGGAAAGTATCTACTTGATTTGATCAATGGTGTTCTTGAGATGGCCAGAATCGAAAGTGGCAAGGTTGCGCTTCAGGAAAGCTTATGGTCTGCCAAGGCATTTAACGATTCTTTGGAAGATGCCTTCTATAACGATATGCTTAGGAAGAACATTACTATTGAAAGAACAATAGATATTATTCATGATGATCTGTTTCTTGATGGTATTAAACTTCATGAGGTTTTTCTTAATGTTTTAAGTAATTCAATTAAATATACCCCTGTAGGCGGTCATATTAAGATGGATCTTAAGGAACTTCCTGCAGGCAATCCTAAGTTTGCATATTATAGAACGATTATTGAAGATAATGGTATTGGTATGAGTAAGGATTTCCTTCCTCATATCTTTGATTCTTTCTCCAGAGAAAGAAACTCTACAGAGAGCAAGGTTATTGGAACCGGACTTGGTATGGGTATAGTTAAGAAGTACGTTGACCTTATGCAGGGAACTATTGAAGTTGAATCAGAACTGGATAAGGGTACAAAGATTACAATTACTATTCCTCACAGACTTGCTAATGAAGAAGATATTAGAGCGGCAATAAAGGAGAAAACTACTGAAGAACTAGACTTTAGTATATTTAAAGATAAGCGTATTCTTCTTGCGGAAGATAATGATATTAATGCGGAGATTGCAAATGAGATTCTTACAGCTGCAGGCTTCCTAGTTGAAAGAGCTGCTGATGGTAACATATGCGTGGACATGATTGATTCTGCCAATCCTTCATATTATGACCTAATTCTTATGGATATTCAGATGCCTAATATGAATGGTTATGAAGCAACTGCTGCCATAAGAAAGATGCCAAGCCATAAGAAGTCATCTATACCTATCATAGCCATGACGGCCAATGCATTTGAAGAAGATAAGAAGAATGCTATAGAAGTTGGTATGAATGACCATATTGCAAAACCTATTGATACCAGCAAGTTATTTAATACACTTAGAGAATATATAAAATAGTCTATTAATATTTTGCTTATACTGATAAACTAGTTTAAAGGGTACAATCTATGTTTATAAACAAGCTAAATCAATTATATAAACCAGAAAGAATATTGTATTATACTGAAGTCTCTGATGAAGAAATCGAGGCTTTCTACGCTGGTGCCCGTGAGAGTGAAGTTTTTAAATATGTCTATAATTTTGGTGTATATGATTATCCGGGTATCTTTTATATAAAAGACCTTCCTAGACCAGTTCTTGGTATCGAATTCCGTCTTGATGATGATAGAATCGAATATCCTAAAAATCTGAAGAGTATTATTTTAGATGAGTCATTCTTTGCATCTATGGAAGTTGATACTGATTTTGATTTTACTGATGATAGTATCCATATGATATTTGATGGCCTCTTTGATGAAAATGACGGGCGTAGAATATATAGCTGGCTTGGAATGGTTGATGAGCCAGATGTTATGGCGGCATTTGTTAATGATAAGAAGGTTATCCTTATACATCAGTTTAAAGTAGTTAAGGATAATGCTCAGGCTATTATTAATGATGATAAGGAAGCTATAGACAGGGACGAGCTTTATAATAAGGCATTTATCGATCCAATTACTAATCACTATAACTGGAATCATTTAGTACCATTCTTAGAGATGCCTAACGATTATGGTATAAAGGATTATGCCTTTATACATTTTGATATTAAAGAGTTTAAGGTTCTTAATGAAGTATATGGCCATGCTGCTGCCAACGAAACTTTAGAGAGAGTTGTAGCTGCACTTAATGAGTCTGAGTATGTATATACCAGTGCCAGATGTCACAATGATAACTTTGCAGCTATTATTAAGGATATGCCGCCTAAGGATACATACAACTTCCTTGAAAGTATGTTTGAAAAGCTTTCATATTTCCCGGAAAACTATAATTATAAGATTTATTATAGATGCGGCGTAGTTCCTATGCAGAGAGCTATGCTTCTTGGTAACAGAGTTGCCGATGCAGGTAAGCTTGCCCAAAGTCTTGGTAAAAGTCTTGGTAAGACAGATATTACCTTCTATACAGACTCTATGCATGAAGATATTTTATGGTCTAACCATATTAAGGCCTATGTTGATTCAGCTATAGCTAATGATGAATTCTTGGTTTATCTTCAGCCTAAGTTTGATATTAATACTGAGAAGATTAAAGGCGCGGAGGCCCTTATTAGATGGAACTATAAGAATCAGGAGATACTTCCTCCTAGCAAGTTTATTCCTTTCTTTGAGAAAGATGGTTCTATAGATAAGATTGACGATATAGTTTTACACAAGGTTTGTCAGGCGCTTAAGAAGTGGAAAGCGGAAGGTAAGCCTCTTTATCCTATATCTGTTAATATATCAAGAAATCAGCTTTATAATGGTAATTTAATTAACCATCTTACTGAGATAGTTGATAGCTATGATGTTGATCATAGGTTAATTGATTTCGAACTTACTGAAAGTGCTACATATGATAACAAGCTTCATATGATTAATGTACTTAATGGACTTAGAGACAGAGAATTCCAGATATCTATGGATGACTTTGGTACTGGATATTCATCCCTATCGCTTCTTACTGATATGCCACTTGATACACTTAAGATTGATAAGTCATTTGTTGATTATATTGGTACAAACTTAGAAAGTGATAAGAATGTTACGGTTATAAAACATATTATTTCTCTTGCTAAGGAACTGAATTTTATCTGTCTGGCTGAAGGTGCTGAAGAGAAGACTCAGGTTGAGAAGTTAAAAGAACTTGGCTGCGAGGTGATTCAGGGTTATTACTACAGTAAGCCCATACCGCTAGAGGAATATGAAAAATTATATTTATAAATTTGTTAACTGCCTGGTGAGATAATTTCCCCGCTAGGCAGTTTTTATGTTAAAATATTCAGCTAGCGGGAGATTAATTATGGAACAACTACTTAAATCAGATTATTATTATGACCTTCCTGAGGAGCTTATTGCCCAGGACCCACTTAAGGACAGAACCGCCTCTAGGCTTATGGTTCTCGATAGAGAAAGCGGGGAGATAGAACACAAACACTTCTTTGATATTAAGTCTTATCTTAGAAAAGGCGATGTTTTAGTACTTAATAATACTAAGGTTATCCCTGCCAGATTATACGGAACCAAAGTTGATACAGGAGCGGTAGTTGAAGTTCTCCTTCTAAAAAGACTTGAGGACAAATCATCTAGCTGGGAGTGTCTGGTTAAACCTGGTAAGAAAGCTAGAATAGGTTGCCAGCTTGAATTCGGTGATGGCCTTCTTAAGGGTGAAATTACAGATATTATTGAGGAAGGCAACAGAATTATAACTTTCTCATTTGATGGTATCTTTGAAGAGATACTTGATAAACTTGGTGAGATGCCGCTTCCTCCATATATTCATAACAAGCTTGAAGATAAGTCACGTTACCAGACTGTATACGCTAAGTTTGATGGTAGCGCCGCAGCACCAACTGCAGGTCTGCACTTTACTAAAGAACTTCTTAAAGAGATAGAAGATATGGGAGTTGAACTAAGATATGTAACTCTCCATGTTGGACTTGGTACCTTTAGACCAGTTAAAGAAGATAATCTTATTAACCATCATATGCATACAGAGTTTTGTCAGGTTGATAAGGAAACTGCTGATGCAATTAATAAGGCTAAAGAAGAAGGCAGAAGAGTTATCTGCGTAGGAACTACTTCAGTTAGAACTGTGGAATCTATGGCAGATAGAGTTGGTCACGTCTGCGCAGGCAGCAAGGATACAGATATATTTATTTATCCTGGTTATGAGTTTAAGATACCAGACTGTCTTATTACAAACTTCCACCTGCCAGAAAGTACACTTATTATGTTAGTTAGTGCCTTCGCATCACGTGAGAAGATTTTAAACGCATATAAGGTAGCTGTAGAAGAGAAGTATCGCTTCTTCTCCTTCGGCGACGCCATGTTCCTCAAGAAAGATTAGCGGCGCTTGCAACGAGGGGCAGGACCATCCCTCCGCACCCGTACCCACGCACCTCAATCTCACATGGTGTTCATAACATATCCCTCTCGTGCAGCAAGCTGAATCGAAGCCGCCTGCAACTAGATATAGTAAATTTTGTCGCGTTTAGATTTATATATTGATTAAAATCATATTCCTTGTTACAATATTTATGTTTTTGTTAAGTTTTTTTGCGAGGCAAAAAATAAATCTTTTGTATTTCGGAGAATACCATGGAAGAAAAAAGAAAAGATCGAAGACTTGATCTTCAGTCTGAAATTATTATTAAAAAACTTGATACAGAGCCAAAGAAGGAAACTAAGGCTAAGATACATATTAAGGATGTTTCTAAGAGTGGTATAGGTTTTAACTGTGACTTCCAGTTATCAATCGGTGGAGTTTACGAGTGTGAACTTACTATCTGGACAAAGGAAACTATTCACACCTTTATTGAAATTGTTCGTATGAACAAAATCGGTGATACATTTAACTACGGTGGTATATTCATCGGTATGAGTGAAGTTGATTCAAAACGTATTGAAATCTACTTCACATTCGACGAGAACGGCGTATACGACAAGTAATATAAAAAATTAATTTTCCGGCCTTCGGGCCGGTTTTTTTATTGTGCCACACCGCGGGCACCCATTGCCAACGCCAAGGAGTTGCTAACGCAACGGGGCGCTGATTGCGTAGGTCGGTGAATAGCAAACACGGTGGGGCACAAAAGAACGTCGGATTTATGGAAAAGGGGGGACGCGCCACCCACGGGGGAGACTCGTCGCGACGGGACTGGGCATAAGGTGGCTGCGGATGTGCCAAATTTTCATAAAAAAACACAATATGGTGTGTCAGACACTTGCAATTATCTGTATATCTAGTAAAATATTATGTTAGATTAACATAACTATGTGAAGAGATAGTATGCAGGTTGATAGAAGACGTTTTAGGACTGCTAAAGATTACGAAGCAGCTCTTAGAGACAGTAAGATAATTGAAGGTCTTGAGAAGAAATATAAGATTAAAGACCTTGATTCAGCAACTAAGGCTGACCTAGATAAAGTCTATATGATGCTTTCTGACGGTTCACTAAAGTTTGAAAGCGCATTAGGCAATGATTTTGATGACAAGATAACTGAGCTTCGAGAAGAGATTGCTAACCGACCTGATACTAAAAAAAGAGGCTTATTTAACAAACCTGCAGGCGGTGCAAGCAAAACCTCAAAGGGCAGCGTAGGAAGTAACTCTGGGACTAGTAAGAACGGGAACTCTGTTAAATCTGCAGGAACAGGTAGTAGTGCCAATAATGGCAAAAACGTGACCCATGGCGGCAGGGCCAGTGGCGGCGAGGCCAAGGGCGGGGCAAAAAAACAGCCTACCAAACTTGAAGATATGTCGCCGGCTATGCAGGCGGAAGTTAAAAGACAGCTTAAGAAGCGAGAGCGAAGAAGAAAGCTTACCGTAGCTACACTTCTTATTGCAGCCGTAGCTTCATTAGGTTACTACATCATCTACTACGTAAACGGCTCAAAACGTAACGACGAATATAAAGAAATCTCTAATTTAGTTGGATCTACAGCATTGCAGGGGGATACTCCTACAACTGTAACTGCCACTATTAATAACGAAACAAGAACACTTACCGTACTACCAAAGTACGAAACATTATATAAATCTAACAATAAACTAATAGGTTGGATAAAAATAGCCGATACTAATATTGATTATCCGGTTATGCAGACTACAGATAATGAATATTATCTTAATCATAACTTTGATCAGGAGGAATCTAAGGCAGGAGCCCTCTTCCTTGATTACCAGTGCGACGTAGTTTCTGGCTGTGATAATTACATAATATACGGACATCATCTAAGTAGTGGAGGTATGTTCTCCAAGCTTAGCGACTATCAAAGTAAGTCTTACTATGAGAAGCATAAGTATATTAACTTCGATACTATATATGAAGAAGGTACTTATCAGGTGATGTTTGCATTTCGCTCAAGAGTATACGATTCGGACCAGGTTGTATTTAAGTATTATCAGTTTATCAATGCAACAAGCGAAGAAGAGTTTACATCATATATGAATGAGATGAGAAAAGACTCATTCTACGATACAGGAGTAGAAGCTTACTATGGGGACCAGCTTCTTACCTTATCAACCTGCGATTATAACGAAAAGAATGGCCGATTTGTTGTTGTGGCCAAGAAGATTTATTAATAAGTAAGCATATTTATTCTAGGGGATAGATATGCGACATAGCCCCTTACAATTAGTGGAGGTAAAAGATGGCTAAAGCATCTGAGACTAAGAAAAAAAGAAAGTTAAATGCTAAAGGAAGGAAAGTTATAAGAAGATCTATAGCTGGTGTTCTTATGGCATCTGCTCTTATAGTTGCAGCTGTACCAGAAGATAGATCTGGTAGTGCTAGTGCTGCACCTACAATCAATAATGAAGCACTTGATTACGACACAGATTGGAATCTTACAAGAAATGGTGATTTAGCGCCAGCGGCTAACTCGACATATTCTTTATCTTATAATTCAGCAACAGATACTTTATGTGAAGCATACGATGTAAGACAGATTGATGGTAACTGGACTATTCTTTCTATGTATCAGTATTATGTGCCAACTTCTGGTTCAAGTACTCAAGCTGGTGTAATTTATCAATATAATGATACTTATAACGTAACGGAACTTAACCTTCAATCTAATATCTATTCCGGTTTTCAAATTGTTGAGGTAAAGGATTATGATAATTATGTAGCTAATTCTATTAACACTCTTAGATTTTACCTTGATAAATCTCCATATGAACCTACAACAAGTTCTGTTTCGGCAAATACTATTATTGATCCAAACACTGTTAAGAAATATCTTCCAGACCAATACGATGACTGGAAAATAGAATATGATACTAAGTATGCTGAATATAAAAATGATAATCCAGACAGTGAGCCGTCTTCGCTAGCTGATCTTCATATGCTTCCATTTGATGTTACGGGTTTAAGCATGAAAGAGGAAAATAAGAGAATATATTATTGCGAACATCATGAATTTACTGGTACATCTCAGCTTATGCAGGGATATACTCTTCTTCCTGTAAGAAATTATGCACCAGGTAAGACATATCTTGAATTTGACGGAAAAACACCACATACTATGCCAACTGATAGTCAGGTTTATCTTGCCGTTGTTTATGATGAAAATGTAGCTAATAAAGACCAACTAGTTGAAGTTGGTGATTACAAGTTTAGATGGCTTTCTACAAGAGGTATTGAAGCAATTGGTGAAAATGCTTTCAAGGGAACAGAAAAAGTTGATAAGCTTAAGGTTGGTAATGGTATTGCGTATATAGGTGACAGTGCTTTCAAGGGTTCATTTATTAAGAATGTTGAATTCTCAGGTGTAACATATATTGGTAACCATGTATTCCAAGATTGTACATATCTTGAAGATATTACCCTTACAAACTCTACAACAACTATTGGTAAGGAGGCTTTTAGGGGATGTAACAAGCTTAAAAAAGTTGACCTTCCTGAAGGTATGAAGAATATTGGCTTTGGAGCTTTTGCTTACTGTCCAGTTCTTGAAAGTGTTGATCTTTCAAAGAATGTTAATGGATGTACTATAGGTGAGTATGCTTTCTATGACTGTACGAAACTTTCATCAGTTACCTTTAATGATGACTATGATTTTGCAATAGGTAAGGCAGCATTTGCTTTATCACCAGGTAATGGTGCTGCATCTCAGCTTACAGAATTTAATTTCCCTAAGACAATAAAGGATTATGTAAGCGCTGCTGATGGCACTACAAATTACACTTTATATAACACCGATGATACTTACTATACAGCTAGCGACGCAAGTTATACTTCAAGAATAGGAGATTATATACTTGCTAATAGAGATAATCTTAAGACTGTAACTATGCCTGTAAACTTTGGCTCAAGTACTAGTTATGAAGTAGTTCCACTTAATACATTTGATATGTGTATTAATCTTGAACATGTTGATTTTACAACAGGCTATAACCGTATGGCTTGCTTTGACCCATATCTTTTTGAAGATGTTCAAACAGAAAGTTTTTATGTGTTTGGTCCTGATACATCTCTTTATGCAGATTCTAATGGTAAGTATTTTGCTAATCCTAGAAAGTGTACCTGGGCTACTTCGGAAGATAATTCAGATCCTCCTAATCCTAAGAAAGCAACACAGGTATCTGACTATATACCTTATGTATATTATGCAGATGGTAAGAACCACTATGAAGTTGGTATAGGAGATTACAGATACGAGCTTGAAGTTAATGATTCTAATAATACAGCATCACTTCTTTCCTGCGAGCTTATTAAGGGTAATGTTACTTCTATTCCAGAATTTACTATTCCTGGTACTGTTGCAAAGTATTCTGTTAAGGATATGGAACCAGGATGTATTTCTGATGAAATTAAAAATAAAATTGTTAAGCTTAATATAGCTGACAATTCTATTGAATCTATAGATGATGGTGTATTCCAGAAGTGTGCAATGCTTAAAGAAGTAGACCTTGGCAATTCAGTTAAGTCTATAGGTAAAGATGCTTTTGCAGATAACAGCCTTCTTGAAAAGGTTACAATAGGAGAGAACATCGAAACTATTGGTCAAACTTCCTTTGCAAATAATCCAGTTCTTACGGATGTTATTTTTGAGCATCCTTCAAGTTACGATACCTTCCAGTCTATTGGAACTGATGCTTTTAAAACAACAAGTCCATACTTGTATTTTACAGGTGATATTATTAAGGGATATGAACCTTTTGATTATGCTATGGGTGGCAATGAGATTAATACAAATTCTGTATATATCTGTTATAAATCACCAAGCCCAACAAATTTCAAGGTTCTTAAGGATGATAAGAATGATTGTATAACTCTTATTGATTATCCACATTATGAAGATCTGCCAATTGATGTTAGAACTGCATTTGAAAGTGGTGGTACTACACCTCTTAACACATCTCAGCAGGCTCAGCTTGATGCAACAAAGCATCTTGATGTTCCTGACGCTGTAGAATCAATTGATATGCCAGCATTTGTTAACGGTAATAATAATATCAATACAAGAAACTTTATATATATTATTAGTTCTAATAAAGTATTTGGTACTGATTATACTCGTAAAGATGTTTATAGTAATGAGAATCTTACTAATGCATCTAATGAACTTCTTACTAAATATTATGATGCCCAAGGCGGATATCACCCAGGTTTATTCTCAGGTCAGATGGATGAAAATTTTGAACTTGGCAAAGATGGGGATTCTGGTGCTCAGACATGCGTTAAAGGTAATGACTGGATTGAATCTATCCAGATTCCAGGTGTTAAGAAGATACCTGATTATGCGTTTGACTCATGTGAAAGATTACAGTCAATCATCGTAGGTCCTGACCTTGAAGAAATAGGTTCTTCAGCATTTGTTAACTGTACAGATCTTGCAAGTATTGGTACTAACGGTAATACTAAGTACGACTTTGATAATTATATCTTATACGAGAAACTACCTGATGGAACATATGAAATAACAACATGTCTTCCAGCAAGAGGTATCGGTATGAGCTCAGATGAAATCTGGGTAGAGACTGCCAATGACCCTAACCTTCCTAATGTATCATCACTTAACGAAGGTGCATTCCAGTCATGTTCTCATATTGCTAAGGTTGACCTTTCAGATACAACAATTGACTCAGTACCTGTTGATACATTCAATGGTTGTAAGACTCTTACAGAAGTTATACTTCCTACAACTGTATCTAACATTGGCGAGGGTGCATTTGATAATTCTGCACCTGCCCTTGACGTACAGATTCCTTCTAACTCACAGATTTCTGATAAGGCATTTGACCCAGATTCAACTGTAACAATCTGGACTTATAAGGAGTGTAACGTTACTGCTAACTATGATCCTAAGGGATATGACAAGGTATATGTTAAGTTCCTTGGCTCTGAATATGTTATCAAGTTCTTAAATGATGACCTTACACTTTATAAGGCTGTCTATGTATCTGATGGCGGTAATGGATATTATCCAGAGCCAGACCCAACTCCATTACTTGCTGAGCATAATGGATATCAGTTCTCAGGCTGGAAGTTTGATAATGACAATAAGATTTACAACGTAACAGAAAACAGACAGGCAATTGCTGTATTCCATGATGACTCTACTATCCATAAGATAAAATATCTCAACGATGACTACTCAGTATTTGAAGAGATAGAAGTCCAGGATGGCGGTAATGGTTACTATCCTGAAAAGACACCTGAACCAAAGGATTCTTCACACAAGGGCTACAAGTTTAGCTACTGGAAGTTCTTTGATGATAATGGTATCAGAAATGTAACAGAAGACAGACAGGCTGTAGCCGTATTCGTTGATGATAATGGTAATACTACTGAGAAAGATACTACATCTAAGAACTCAGCATCTAGCAATACTGCATCAAATAACAAGGCTCAGTACAATGTTATCGTTGAAAATGGTGCTGGTTCTGGTACATATGAAGCTGGTAAGGTAGTTACTATTACAGCATACTCAGCTACTAATGGTATGGTATTTGATAAGTGGACAACATCAAATACTGACATAGGCTTTAGCAATGCTAACAATGTATCTACAACATTTATCATGCCTACACATAATGTAAAGGTTACTGCTACATACAAGTCATCTTCAGGTAACTCAGCATCTAAGAATTCAACATCGAATAATAATGCTAACAACAATAACAATAACAAGAACAACAATAGCAACAATGGTTCAACCTCGAAGAATTCTACATCAGGTAATGGTGCTAACAAGAAGGGTAACTCTAATACAGACGTAAGAGTTACAACTGAAGCTATTGACAATAGTAAGAAGAATCTTGCATCTGCTACAGTTGCAGGTTCTACAGATAACTTTGTAATTAAGGTTACTGATTCAGCTGCTGCATCAGCTGCTGTTGAAGAAGCTCTTAAGGCTAAGTACGGCGGAGACATAAGCAATATTAAGTTCGTTGCCTTCGATATATCTCTCTATGATGAGACAGGTACTTATCCAATTGAGAACTATCAGAATCTGGCTGTTACAATTACCCTTCCTATACCAGATGATCTTGTAAGCTATGCTGGTAATAACAAGATTGCTGCAGTTATTAATGGAGCAATCGATGATAAGGCAGTTAAGTTTACAACTATTGATGGCGTGCCTTGTATGACATTTACAGCTAACCACTTCTCGCCATATACAATCTATGTAGATACATCAAACCTTACTGGCGGAGATCTGGATTCAACACCTAAGACTGGTGATGGTATAGCACCTAAGTGGTTCTTAGCACTTGGTCTTGCAGCATTCTCAGGAGTACTTTTCTTCTGGAAAGATAAGAAGCTCCTTCCTCAGAGTGCTAAATAATATTTGGATGATTTTATGACAAAGAAGAAATTAATTCTTTCAATTTCATTACCTATACTTGCTCTTGTTATAGCCATAGGCTTAGCAGGAGGGTATTTCTCAAAGGCAGATTCTACTGACTTTGTTATTTCTAATGGCGTCCTGTCGAAATATACAGGAACCGCTGAGAATGTAGTTATCCCAGAGAATGTTACAGAGATTGGCTCTGATGCATTCTCTGGTAATCCTTACATTAAAACTGTTAAATTCCCTAAGAAAATAGAAAAGATTGATTCGAGAGCCTTTCAAACTTGTATAGCACTTGAGTCTATTGAGATTCCTGATACTGTAACAAAGATTGATTCTTCAGCATTTGCTGAGTGTAAGAATCTTAAGTCAGTTAAAATTGGTACCGGAGTAACATCTATGGGAGATGGTATCTTTTCTTCATGTATGAATCTTGAAAAGGTTGATGTTGTTTCTGGAAACTCAGCTTTCCAGTACAAAGATGGGGCTATCTATACTAAGGATATGACTGGTCTTATATCTTATATGCCAGGTAATAAGAATGCCAAGTATAATATGCCTGATACTGTAACATCTATATCTGAGTATGCATTCTCAGGATGTCAGTATCTTAAGGAACTTCGCCTATCTACAGGTATATCAAAGATTCCTTCCAATGCATTCTACAATGCAGTTTCTCTTGAGCACGTAATTATAAACGAGCCTACTAAGGAAATTGGCTTTACTTCATTTAAGAACTGTACTGGACTTAAGGAAGTTGAACTTCCTATGTCTATTAATAATATTTATGACAATGCCTTCGATGACTGTAAAGAAGGGGTATACTTTAGATGTCTCGATACTTCATATGCAGCTTCATATGCTAGAAATAGAGGATTTAATGTAACTTCTGTTTGCACTTATGTTTTAGAAGAAGATAATACTAATACAAATTCTAGTCAGAACGCTGTATCAGATAATAGTACTACTAATAATAATGATGGACAGGATACTCCAACTAATAACATGTCATCAGATGCTGTATCAAGTCTTGTTCAGAAGATAGCTGGTGAGCCAGGATATGATAAAGCGCAGGCACCTGCTAATGATGATTCCTCAGTTATGTATGGCAACGGAGTTATAGTTTCTGACAAGGTATTTGTTATGACTAATGGTATGAAGGTTACTGATGGTAAAGACCTTGGTAACAGCCAGTCATCTACTACAAGCTCTTCGGTAAGTGGCAGAATAGAGAACTATCAGTATTACAACTCAGATATGACTTCATATGACTTTAGTGATTCTGGCGTAAATACTATTGGAACTTTAGCATTTGCCAGATCAGATTTAAAGTCGGTTAATATACCTTCTAATATTATTTCTATCGAGTATGGTGCTTTCTATCACTGCGATAGCCTTGAAGAAATCAATATTCCTTCAAGCGTTGTAAGTATAGAAGCTTATGCATTTAACCATACACCTTGGTATGACAAATGGCTTTCTTCTGGAGAGAAGTTTTTGATTGTTGGTGATGGTGTGTTATACTCTTATAATGGTCAGGATGAAGATTTAGTAATACCTGACGGAGTTAAGTTTATTGCGCCGGCAGCATTTTCAGGACATAGCGAGATTAAATCCGTTACATTCCCTGATTCTTTGAAGGCTCTTGGTGATAACTCTTTCTATAACACAAATATAGAAACTATCAACAATCTTGGTGATAATGTTGTTACTTACGGTAACAGCGGACTTAACAGATAAAATATATCCTTGCCAAAGGATTAACTAAATAAAAATTAAGGGAGACTTACTACAATGGCAAAAATTCAGATGACAACTCCACTTGTTGAGATGGATGGAGACGAGATGACAAGAATCTTATGGAAGATGATTAAGGATGAACTTCTTCTTCCATATATTGATCTTAAGACAGAGTATTATGATCTTGGTCTTGAGCATAGAAATGAGACAGACGATCAGGTTACTAAGGATTCAGCTGAGGCTACTAAGAAATATGGCGTAGCAGTTAAATGTGCAACTATTACACCTAATGCTGCTCGTATGGATGAATATAAACTTAAAGAGATGTGGAAGTCTCCTAACGGTACTATTAGAGCAGCTCTTGATGGTACTGTATTTAGAACACCTATTATCGTCAAAGGTATCGAACCATGTGTAAAGAACTGGAAGCAGCCTATAACACTTGCTCGTCACGCTTATGGTGATGTATATAAGAATACTGAAATCAAGGTTAACGGACCTGGACAGGCATATCTTGTATTCGAGGGTGAAGATGGAACAGTAAGTAAAGAACTTATCCATGATTTCAAGGGTAGTGGTGTACTTCAGGGTATCCACAATACAGACAAGTCAATCTCAAGCTTTGCAAGAGCTTGCTTTAACTATGCACTTGAACTTAAGCAGGACCTTTGGTTCGCTACAAAGGATACTATTTCTAAGAAGTATGATCACAACTTCAAGGACATCTTTAATGAAATCTTTGAAGCTGAATATAAGGATAAGTTTGAGAAGGCTGGTATTGAGTACTTCTACACACTTATTGATGATGCAGTTGCAAGAATTATGAAGTGTAAGGGTGGTCTTATCTGGGCTTGTAAGAACTATGATGGAGACGTTATGTCAGATATGGTTTCTTCAGCATTCGGTTCACTTGCTATGATGACTTCTGTACTTGTATCTCCAGACGGACTTTTCGAGTATGAAGCTGCACATGGTACAGTTCAGAGACACTACTACAAGCACCTTAAGGGTGAAGAAACATCTACTAACTCAGTAGCTACAATCTTTGCTTGGACAGGAGCTCTTAAGAAGCGTGGTGAGCTTGATGGTATCGCTGAGCTTTCAGCATTTGCAGATAAGCTCGAGAAGGCTACTATTGCAACAATTGAGTCTGGAAAGATGACTAAGGACCTTGCTCTTATTACATCTCTTGAGAATGTTGAAGTTCTTAACAGCCAGAACTTTATTAAGGCAATTAAGGAAACACTTGAGAAGAGCTTATAATTTGTTCTTGTTTATAGAAAAGGATTTATAAATGTCTAGAACAGATGATGTATATAAACCAGCCCTGTCTGGTAAAAAGATACCTTTACTTCCTCTTGATAATAAATGGTACAAGCTTATGAGTGGTTATACCATGACTGAGCAGATGGTAGCCGACGAAGAGGAGATTAAAGAGCTTCTTAAAAAGCAGGGCAGGCTTAATACTTCACTTAAAGAATTAAAAAAGAAAAAGAATCATCTGATGGCTCAGATAGTTGGTAACATGGATGAAGAAGCTGGTTCCACTATGGATGACATAAAGCAGCAGATTGAAGAGTGTAATCGTACTATGGATGAGTACATGGATGAACTTATAGATATTCCAAAGCTACTTAATGAGATTAACTATCGCCTTATGCTTGGGACTATGGAACTTTGCTACGATTCTATTAAGACTAACACCGATGCTATTAATGAGATAGGTGACTGGATTGATAATATCCGCAAAGAACTAAAGCTTAATGTTGTTAGGAAACAGGAGAAGGAATATAAGAATCAGCAGATATATTCCTACATGCATGACATATTTGGAGCAGATGTTATAGATATCTTCGATATGAAATACAATCCTGAATCTGAACATGTGATTAAATGAGATACGTTATAGATGCCCTCAGGGCAAAAGAAGTTGAATCTAATACCATTAACAATATAGGAGTGCCGTCTCTAGTACTTATGGAGAGGGCAGCTCTTTTTGTGTATGAAGAGTCTTTGAAGTTATATAAGACAGGGGCAGTTGCTTTCTGCGGTATGGGTAACAATGGGGCAGATGGTATAGCTGCTGCCAGAATGTTACTTCTTGATGGGAAGAAGACTTTGGTTGTTATGGTAGGGGATATTTCAAAGCAGTCTCTAGAAAATAAGACTCAGCTTGAGATTTATACTAAGCTGGGCGGGGAGTGTTTATATGTGTCGTCTGCTAATATAGATTTAGATGATGTCTTTAAAGATGTCAAATCTAGATTTAGCGACTACAACCTTATTATAGATGGTCTTTTCGGTATAGGTTTATCAAGAGAAGTTGGTGGATTATTCCTTAAGACTATTGAATTTATTAATAGGCTTAAAGAGGATGCTTCTGATAAGTATACAGTTTTAGCAGTTGATATAGCTTCAGGTTTATCTACAGATACAGGACTTGCTTTAGGCGCTGCTGTTAAGGCTGATTATACATATACATTTGGTTATACTAAGCTTGGTCATTTAATAGGCGATGGCCTTAAATATACAGGCAAACTTCTTTGTAAGGATATTGGAATAGTTCATGATGAGAACATAATTAATCCTGAAACTGGCTGTCAGGTTCTTGAGGAAGAAGATAGTCATAAACTTTTACCGGCTCGTGACATAGCCGGAAATAAGGGTACGTTTGGTAAGGTTCTTGTTGTTGCTGGATGCGATAATATGCCAGGAGCAGGGATACTTGCTTCCAAGTCAGCATTTAAGGCTGGCTGCGGTATGGTTAAGCTTTTAACCTCTTGCTCAGACAGAACAAGTCTTATGACAGCACTTCCAGAAGCTATGGTAACTGTATATGGCCCAGATTTTGAAGAGGACTTTAAGGCGGGTTTTGATTTTTCAGATATATGTATTATAGGTCCAGGCCTTGGTAAGTCTTATCTTAGTAAGAAGGCTTTAGAATATACGGTTCTTAACTATACTAAGACTTTGATTATAGATGCAGATGGGTTAAATATCTTATCTGATAATATAGAGCTTTTGGCAAAACGTTCTGAAGCAGGTTATAAAACTATAATTACTCCTCATCCTGGAGAATTCAAAAGACTCTTTGGATGTAAGGATAAAGAATATCAGGATGTAAATTACTGCAAGGAGATTGCCTCTAAGTACGGCTTGGTACTTGTAGCTAAAGATGCAAGAACTATTGTAACTGACGGTAGGCAGGTATACATCAACGTTTCGGGATCCGACGCTCTTGCAACAGCTGGTAGCGGAGATGTGCTTACTGGAATAATTGCAGCTATGGTTCTTGGTAATAAAGATATTGAATTAGTTAAAAACGTTGCTTATGGTGTATATCTTCATGGCGCTGCTGGAAGTCTTATGGGGGCTGAAGAAACAACTTACTCCGTTACAGCCAGCGACATAATTGAAGGCATAAGCAAGTATATAAATCAGGTTATAAAAGGATAAGGGACTTTGAAAAGTAGCAGATTTAAGAAAAATGAAGACCTTCAGGAAGATGACAAGCTTGAAGGTGAAATATTATCCATAGTAAATGAGGGTACTGATAACGGTGCTATTAAGGAAAGTGAAGCAAGGATGATTTCCAACATCTTCGCCCTTGATGATACCAGTGCCGGTGAGATAGCAACTAACAGAGGTATGATTGTGTCTGTTGATTTATCTATGACTATTAAAGAGGTTATAGATATTATGCTTAATCACTCATTTTCAAGATATCCTGTTCTTGATGGGGATATAGATCATATCGTTGGTATCCTTCACTTAAAGGATGTCTTTAAAGCTTATAACAACTCATCTAAGGACGATTTTGTCTTGGAAAAAAGGAAGGACATAATCCGTAAGGCTAAGTTCGTTCCTGAAAACAAGGTAATTAACAAGCTCTTTAGAGAGATGCAGGTTTCAAAAACCCAGATGGTTATAGTTGTTGATGAGTACGGTCAGACAACAGGTATCGTCTCTATGGAGGATATACTTGAGCAGATAGTTGGTAATATCCAGGATGAGTATGATGAAGACCAGCACCTTATCCAGAAGAATGCCGGCCAGAAATCATTTAAGATAGATGGTTTTGCCCCGCTTGAAGAGGTTGAAAACCTTCTTGGTATCTCATTTGGACAGACTAATTTTGATACTATTAATGGCTATCTTACAGACAAGCTGGGACATATACCAGCCCAGGAAGATAAATCATTCATTTTCACCTTTGATAATTATGAGTTTCAGATTACAGAAGTTGAGGACAAATGCATCAAACAGGTAGTAGCTATGCCCTTATCTGTAAAGGCTTCAAAGGTTGAATGATTCACATAAAAATGATAAAATTTTGATGATTAATTTATATGGAGGAATATTATGTCAGGACATTCAAAATTCGCTAACATTAAGCACAAGAAAGAGAAAAATGATGCAGCAAAGGGAAAGATTTTTACAATCATCGGTAGAGAAATTGCTGTAGCTGTTAAGGAAGGCGGACCTGATGTTGCTAATAACTTTAAGCTTGCCCAGGTAGTTGCTAAGGCTAAGGCTAACAATATGCCTAACGATACTATTGAAAGAGGTATCAAGAAAGCTGCTGGTGATGGCAATGCTGTTAACTACGAACAGGTTGTATACGAAGGATACGGACCAAAGGGTATTGCTATTATCGTAGAGGCTCTTACAGATAATAAGAACAGAACTGCTGCCAATGTAAGAAGTGCTTTTACTAAGGGTAAAGGCTCAATTGGTACACAGGGCTGCGTGTCATATATGTTTGATAAAAAGGGACAGATCATAATTGCTAAGGAAGACTGTCCACTTGATAGCGATTCGCTTATGGAGAAGGCTATCGAAGCTGGAGCTGATGACTTTAATGAGGAAGAAGATTCATACGAAATCATCACTGATCCAGATGCATTTGAAGAGGTTGCCAAGGCTCTTGAGCCACTTAAGCTTCCAATCGCATCTTCAGAGATTACTATGATTCCTCAGAATTATGTATCTCTTACAGATGAGGAAAGTGTTAACCAGCTTCAGAGAACACTTGATTTACTTGATGAAGATGATGACGTTCAGAACGTTTATACTAACTGGGAAGAGGAATAATTGACGATGGACGTTCTTTATATTGTAGTTCCATGTTACAACGAGGAAGAGGTTCTTCCTCTTACAATTCCAGAATTTAAGAAAACTATTTCAGATCTTGTTACTAAGGGGAAGATATCTCCTCTTAGCAGGATTTTATTTGTAAACGACGGTTCTAAGGATAAGACATGGGAGATTCTTGAAAAAGAGCACCAGGAAGATGAGAAAGTTTTAGCTCTCAAACTTGCCAAAAATGCTGGCCATCAGAATGCCCTTCTTGCAGGCCTTAGCGTGGCTAAAGAGAAGGCTGATATCATGGTTACTATAGACGCCGATCTTCAGGATGACATTACTAAAGTAGAGGATATGGTTGATGAATATCATAATGGCTGCCAGATAGTTTATGGTGTTCGTGACAATAGAAAGAGCGATTCATTCTTTAAGAGATTTACAGCACAGGGCTTCTATAAGTTTATGAACAGAATGGGAGTAGAGACTATCTATAACCATGCTGATTACAGACTTATGAGCAAGATTGCTGTAGAGGAACTTTCTAAGTATACAGAAGTTAATGTATTCCTTCGAGGAATGGTACCTCTTCTTGGATACAAGACGACCTGTGTTTACTACAGCAGAAGTAAGAGAGAAGCAGGGGAATCTAAGTATCCACTTAAGAAGATGTTATCATTTGCATTTGATGGTATTACATCATTTAGCATCAAGCCAATTAATATGATTGTTGGTCTTGGTGTATTTGTGCTTTTCGTATGTATACTTGCTGCGATTTATGCTTTTATTTCTTATTTTACAGGAAATACAGACAGTGGCTGGACTTCACTTATTCTTTCAATATGGTTTATTGGAGGAATCCAGCTTTTATCAATAGGTGTTATTGGTCAGTATATTGGAAAGATATACAAGGAAGTTAAGAGAAGACCAAAGTACAATATTGAAACTGTCCTTGATGATAATAATAAAAATAACTAACGGGGTTATTGTATGGTTCAGGCTAAAAGTAAATTTACATATTTTACATGGGTATTATATTTAGTGCTTCTTCTTGGCACTATTATGGTTACTAGCTACGGTCTTACTGAGAAGATGGGCAATACTGGTGATATTATGTTCATCGGTATGGGACTTCTTGGTATTATTTTCTTTGTACTTGCTATTAACCTTATAGCATTTGTCATTAAGAAGTTGTTCCCTATGAATGGCAACTTTAGCCTGAGTAATAACTACACTGAAGTTATATTAGTTGTATTTATTACAGTTCTTTCTTTCATGATTCGCTTTATTTATTTAGCAAATCAGAAGGGAACTATTTCAGGTTCAACTAACCTCTACAATACTGCAGTTCTTATGAACTTTAACGGTATCGACTTTGCATCTAATGGTGAAAGAATCTATACAAGAGTTATATCTTTCTTATTCTCAACATTTGGTAAGAAAGAAGTTATAGCTATGTACTTCCAGGTAGCCCTTCAGGTTATTATGGTACTTTCACTTTATATAACTTTAAGAAGTCTTATAGGTATGTTCTCGGGTGCTGTTGCTACCTGTATATTTACCTTTATCCCTTATATTTATTCTAATATTTCACATATAGATTCTGAGGGATTCGTAGCTATGTTCAATGCTGTAGCTATATTATTTATCACTCTTGGTGTTAAGTATGCTAATAAGCCAGAACATAATCCTGCACAGTTTATAGGCTTCCTTGTAGCAGGTGGTCTTCTTGGTGGATTTAGTGGATTCCTTGATATATCAGGTCTTTGCCTTATAGTTCTTGGCATAAGCCTTATTATCTGGGGACAGAGAAACGATGAAGCAGTTACTGGATTTAATCCTGTAATTCTAATACTTACATTCCTGGTTACTTACATAGCAGGATTTGTACTTTCGTATATGTTCCTTGGTGGTTCATCAATAGATTCATTTGTTAATGTAATCATTAATGATTTCAATGGTTACATAGGCGGTATTAAGATGAATCTTTATATTAACAGCCCTGCTTATGCTACATATTCAGCAATTATTATTGTTGGATTTGCTGTTATCTGGGCTGAAAGAATCTTTAACTGCCAGAGAGATCTTGGTTCACCATTTGTACTTTATGGTTTCTTACTTGCTTTACTTTCATTCCTTAGTATTAGTTCATCTAATCTTGGATTCTTTACAACATATGTATGGTGCATATTTGCAAGTATAGGTATTGCAAGTTTATCTGATAAGTCACTTGATGACGATTACGAATATATAAGAGAACGTGAGAAGGCTAGAAGCCATGCTCTTGCTGATAAGAGAGCCTATAAGAATAATATCAGAAGTAAGGTTAAGGCAGCTAAAATCGATGCTTCAGCTGCATCTACAGATATTAGTTTAAATTCTAAAAAGGACGATGTACCTACACTTGATTTCCTTACAGAGAACAAGGATGAGTACGCAAGAAAGATAGAAGAAGAAAGAAGACTAGCTAAAGAGGCTGAAGAAGCTAAGAAGGCTAGTAGCAATAGTAAGTCTAAGATCAAGGACAGTGGAACTTCAAAGCCATCTAAGGCTTCAGAACTTACTAAGAATGTAGAGGCTCCTAAGCCTGTGGCTGCTTCAAAACCTGCTGAGACTCCAAAGCCAGTAGAGACTCCAAAGCCAGTGGAAACTCCAAAGCCAGCGGCAGCTCCTAATCCGGTAGAGACTCCAAAGCCAGTGGAGACACCTAAGCCAGTGGAGACTCCAAGACCAGCTACACCTAATCCTAGACCTAGAGTTAGCGCACCAGTGCCAGCACCTATTCCAGCTGCACCAGCACCAGCTCCAACACCAGCGCCTGCGCCAGCACCTATACCAGCAGCGCCAACTCCAGCACCTGCTCCTGCGCCTGCACCTGTTGCTGCACCTAATCCAGAAGCGCCAGCACCTGCTCCAGCTCCAACTCCAGCGCCAGCACCAGTTCCTGCTCCAACTCCGGTGCCAACACCTGCTCCAGCTCCAGCACCTATGCCTAAGGCTGAGGAAGTTGCTGCTCCTACACCAGCACCTGCTGCTGAGAAGAGCCAGGAAGTTCAGACTAAGACTAATTCAAAGCCTACAGTTGATAACTCAAAGACTAAGCCTGTTACTGATAATACTCAGGCTGAGAATACAGAAAATCCAGATGTTCCAGCTGTTACACCAGCTTCAGCACCTGAGAACAAGGCTGAATCACCATATATTCCAGTTATGAAGTTTGGTAGAAGAAAGGATTATAAGACTGCCGTAGTTAAGACAGGTAACGAGAATCCTATTATCAACCATGATGGTGAAAAGGTTAAGCCTAATACAGTTGATTTAAGTGGCACAAGAATAGTTGAAGCAAGTTCACTTACTGGACTTAAGAAGAATGAACCTATTCACAACCCACTTCCTACACCTAAAAAACATGTTCCAAAGGACATGGATTATGATGTAATTATTGCTGATAATGATATGCACTTTGATTTAGTTGATCTTAAAGATAACGACTACTTCGATATTAACTAGTGCATATATACATATATGAACGGAGATCCTTAAATTGGCTTCATCCACTAACAGAACCGGACGTAAACCTTCTGGTTCAGGGACAAGTAAAAAAAGAACAAATAGTAATACTAGAAAGCCTTCATCATCTAAAGGAAGGTCTTCTTCTAATAAAAACAACAAACCAGCAAGAAAAGATGTAGATACAGGTATTAAGCAGGAGGCAGTTGTATTCCTCCTTGCTTTAGCTGTAATTTTTATTTTTCTATGTATGATTGGTGTTGTGAAAGGCTCTTTTGGTCCTATGATCAAGTATCTTATACTTGGTCTATTTGGCGTACTTGGCTATCTTGTGCCACTTTTACTGGGACTTTGTATAGTCTTTAAGATGATGAATAAGGCTAATACAGTAGCCACACTTAAGCTTATTTGTTTTATAGTTCTTATCTTTATGATAGGAGTTATACTTTCTCATATTACAGGTATTCCAGTTAAGGATATTGCTAAAGAGAAGAATATAATTGGAGAACTTTACAACTTACAGACTGGCGGCGGTGTAATATTTGGTCTTGTAGCCCTCTTATTATTTAAGATGCTTGGTAATGGTGGTTCTATCTTCTTTGCAATAGCCATACTTATTGTTTGTATTATCGTTCTTACTGAGAAGTCATTATTTGCTCTTGTTTCTTCTTTAACAGAAAGAGATGAAGATGACGAGGAATACTATGACGAAGAGGAAGAACCAGTAAGAAATGAGAAGCCAGTAAAGAAGAAGGAAGTTCTTAAATCTGATGCAGCATTTAACAACTACTTTGATGAAAGCAGCAAGGATAAGAAGCCTAAGATTAGGGAGATTCTTCCGGAAAAGAAGAAGGATGAACTTTCTGATACTGCTAAGATTCCTGAACTTTCAGAGATTAACTCTGCTTTAGAGAAAGAACAGGCTAAGAGAAAAGAACCTTCTTTAGACGATGTTAATTTCAATCCTAGAATTAAGAAGGATGATATACACGAAATTACACTTAGAAACTTTGCTGACGAGGCACCTATTAGTGCTGGTATGGCAAATCTTGGTCATATAGATAATAAGACTTTAGAGAAGGCAGGCCTTGCTTCAGATAATGATATTTTATCTGCCAGCATAGCTCACGCAGCGCAGGAAGATACTTCTAAGGCTGTAGCATTCAGCGCTAAAGAAGCTTCAAGTTTAGATAAGTCAGCAGAGGATAAGGCTGAAGAAGATGAGAAGGTTCTTGTAAAAGAAGATGAATTTGATATTAAGCCTATTTCTTTTGAGGATAAAGCTGAGTTAGAAGAGGATAGTACAGTTGAAACTCCTATACCTACTCCAGCACCAACTCCTGTTCCAATAGAAACTCCAGGTGAGGAACATGATTTATTTGTAGATCAGAACCGTCTTAAGAACATGGTAAATCCTACAACAGAGAGAACTCATGCTGCTAATAATGACAAAATTGAAATATATGATAAGCCAGTAAAACCAGCACCTAAGCCAAAGAAACCATATAAGAAGCCTTCTATAGAGCTTCTTAAAAAGGGAGATTCCAAGGCTAAGGGAGATTCTGATGAAGATCTTAAGAAAACAGGTATTTTGCTTGAAGATACACTTAAGGTATTTGGTGTAGATGCCAGAGTATCTGATATTTGTCAGGGACCATCAGTTACAAGATTCGAAATCGAGCTTGCTGTTGGTGTTAAGGTTAATAAGATTACAAGTCTTGCAGAAGATCTTAAACTTCGCCTTGCTGCTCAGGATATTCGTATGGAAGCACCTATTCCAGGTAAGTCTGCCGTAGGTATTGAGATTCCAAATAAGGTAGCTTCTGGGGTAGCATTTAGAGACTTAATTGAAAGTAAGAAGTACAAAGAATCTACTTCTAATCTGACATTTGCAGTTGGTAAGGATATATCGGGAGATACTATAGTTGCTGATATTGCCAAGATGCCTCATATGCTTATAGCAGGTGCTACAGGTTCAGGTAAGTCAGTATGTATCAATACTCTTATTATGAGTATTCTTTATAAGTCTAGTCCTGATGATGTTAAGCTTATTATGATTGACCCTAAGGTTGTTGAGCTTAGTGTATATAATGGCATACCTCATCTTATGCTTCCAGTTGTAACTGACCCAAGAAAGGCCAGTGCAGCACTTGCATGGGCTGTTAATGAGATGACAAAACGATATAAAGCATTTGCAGATTTCGGTGTTAGAGACCTTAAGGGCTTTAATGAGAAGGCAAGAGAGGCTAACAATCCTGAATATCCATATATGCCTCAGATTATCGTTATCGTTGACGAGCTTGCTGACCTTATGATGGTTGCCAAGAATGATGTTGAAGAATCAATCTGTAGACTGGCTCAGCTGGCCCGTGCTGCAGGTATCCATCTTATAATTGCAACTCAGCGTCCATCAGTTGACGTTATTACTGGTCTTATTAAGGCTAATATGCCATCAAGAGTAGCATTTAAGGTATCAAGTGGTGTGGACTCAAGAACCATTCTTGATAGTGTAGGTGCAGAGAAGCTTCTTGGTAAGGGTGATATGTTGTTCTACCCACAGGGTATGAGCAAGCCTCTTAGAGTTCAGGGAGCATTTGTATCAGATGGAGAAGTTGCTGGAGTAGTTGATTATCTTAAACAGAACTACACTTCAGATGATTATGATAAATCTATTGAGAATGAGATTAACTCCCTTGCAGGTGGTAGTGGTGGTGACCAAGGCGGTCAAGGCACATCTACCGGTGATGGAGAAGAGTTTGACGAACTTTTTGAGAAGGCTTGTTATCTGGTTCTTGATAAGGAAAAGGCTTCAAGTGGTATGCTTCAGAGAGTTTATAAGATAGGCTTTAACAGAGCAGCCAGAATCATCGACCAGATGGAAAGTGCAGGTATCGTAGGTCCTGAAGAAGGAACAAAACCTCGAAAGGTACTTGTTACAGAAATAGAACTTGCTAGTATATTAAATCAATTAAATAAATAAGTGGAGGACGTTATGAAATCAGATCTTGAAATTGCACAGAGCGCAGAAATGTTACCTATCTCTAAGATAGCGGAAAGCATAAATCTTTCTGAGGAAGATTATGAATGCTATGGAAGATATAAGGCTAAGATTTCCGATTCTTACATTCGAAAGATTGAAGGGAATAAAGATGGTAAGCTTATCTTAGTTACAGCTATTAATCCAACTCCAGCAGGTGAAGGAAAGACTACAACATCTGTTGGTCTTGCTGATGCTTTCCATAAGCTTGATAAGAAAGTTATGCTTGCACTTCGTGAGCCTTCACTTGGACCTTGCTTTGGTATGAAGGGCGGCGCTGCAGGTGGCGGATATGCTCAGGTTGTTCCTATGGAAGAAATCAACCTTCATTTTACAGGTGACTTCCACGCAATAACTTCAGCTAACAACCTTTTAGCAGCTCTTATTGATAACCATATCCAGCAGGGCAATGAACTTCAGATTGATACAAGACAGATTCTCTGGAAGAGATGTCTTGATATGAATGACAGATCACTTCGTAATGTTGTTGTTGGTCTTGGTGCAAAGACAGATGGTTTCGTTAGAGAAGACCACTTTGTTATAACTGTTGCATCAGAAATCATGGCTATATTCTGTCTTGCTAATAATATGGCAGACTTAAAGGAAAAGCTTGGTAATATTATCGTTGCTTATAACTTATCAGGTCAGCCTGTAACTGCAAAGGAAATCGGTGCAGTTGGTCCTATGGCAGCACTTCTTAAGGATGCAATTAAGCCTAACCTTGTACAGACACTTGAGCATACACCTTGTCTTATTCACGGTGGTCCATTTGCAAATATTGCTCATGGATGTAACTCAATTATCGCTACTAAGACAGCTCTTAAGATGGCTGATTATACTATTACAGAAGCTGGATTTGGTGCAGATCTTGGTGCTGAGAAGTTCCTTGATATTAAGTGCAGAAAAGCAGGACTTAAGCCTGATGTAGCTGTACTTGTTGCAACTATCAGAGCTCTTAAGTATAACGGCGGTATTCCTAAGGATCAGCTTAGTACTCCAAATATTGATGCTCTTAAAAAGGGTAGCGTAAACCTTCTTAAGCATATTGAAAACCTTAAGAAGTATAACCTTCCTGTTATTGTTGCCATCAATGCATTTGTCTCAGATTCTAAGGAAGAAATCGAATTCCTTGAGAATATCTGTAAGGAAAATGACGTTAAGTTTACTCTTTCAGATGTATGGGCAAAGGGCGGCGAAGGCGCTGTAGAGCTTGCTAATATGATTATGGAAACAGTTGATGGCAAGGAAAGTAGCTTTAAGCCACTTTATGAAGATGAGCTTTCACTTGAAGATAAGATTAGCAAGGTTGCTAAAGAGATATATGGCGCTGATGGAGTTTCATATTCATCAACAGCGGTTAAGAATCTTAAGAAGATTAATGAACTTGGATTTGGTAATTTACCAATCTGCGTTGCTAAAACTCAGTACTCACTTTCTGATGATCCAACACTTCTTGGAAGACCTTCAGGATTTGAGATTACAGTTAGAGACGTATACGTATCAGCAGGTGCTGGTTTCGTAGTAGTACTTACAGGCGATATTATGACTATGCCTGGTCTTCCTAAGTCTCCACAGGCTTATAAGATTGACGTAGACGATAACGGAGTAATTAAGGGATTATTCTAGTTCCTTAATTTTAGGCATACAACTGGAAAGGAAGGACACATATGGCAAATATAATTGATGGAAAGTTAATTAGTACACAGATTAAGGATGAGCTTAAGGAAAAGGTTGCTAACCTTAAGAAAGAGGGCAAGCAGATTACACTTGCTGTTATTCAGGTTGGTAATGATCCTGCATCAACAGTATATGTTGGTAATAAGAAGAAGGCTTGTGAATATATTGGAATCAATTCTCTTGCCTATGAACTTCCAGAAGATATAACAGAAGAAAGCTTACTTAAAACTATTGAAGAGCTTAATAATGATGACAAGGTTAATGGTATCTTAGTTCAGCTTCCTCTTCCTAAGCATATTGATGAGGACAAGGTTATTAAGACTATCGCTCCTGAGAAGGACGTTGATGGTTTCCATCCATCATCAGTTGGAGCACTTCTTATAGGTCAGGAAGGTTTCCTTCCTTGTACACCAGCTGGTATCATCCAGCTTATTAAGCGTTCTGGTATTAGCATAGAAGGTAAGGAATGTGTTGTTATTGGTAGAAGTAATATAGTAGGTAAGCCTATGGGGGTACTTCTTCTTAGAGAAAACGGAACAGTTACTATTACACACTCTAAGACTAAGAATCTTAAGGAAGTATGTAAGAGAGCTGATATATTAGTTGTTGCTATAGGTAAGCCAAAGATGATAGATGCGTCATATGTTAAAGACGGAGCTGTTGTTATTGATGTTGGTATTCATAGAAATGCTGATAACAAGCTTTGCGGCGACGTTGACTTTGACAGCGTTGAGAAAGTGGCTTCTTATATCACACCAGTTCCAGGCGGAGTTGGTCCTATGACAATTGCTATGTTAATGCAAAACTGCGTAAACAGTGTGAGGTAATACTAGATTATGATCTGTCCAAATTGCGGATTTGAAATGAAAGATGAAGATTTATACTGCGAGAACTGTGGCCAGGAGATACATATTGTACCTCTTTTTGAGCCTGAGATTGAGCAGTCTATAACAGATAATCTTTCTAATATTGAGATTCAACCAGGTGCATATAATGGCTACGGCGATGAGTATACTGATGCTGAGTTTGTAGAAGGTCAGTCAGATGAAGAATACTACCCTGAAGATGGCCAGTATGCTGATGAATACGAAGGTGAAGAGTACCCTGAAGAAGGCGACTATTCTGAAGAATACCAAGACCAGGAATACGCTGAAGATGAGTATTCAGAAGAGTATGCTGAAGATGAATATTCAGAAGAAGAATACTCTGATGAGGAATATGATGATGAGTATTACGAAGATGAATATGATGAGGAATACTCTGACAAAGATTATTCAGATGATGATTACGATGATGATGACGACGACTTCGATGAAGAATTCTCAGCTGATCCATTTGATGACTTTGAATATGAATCAGAACTTATCAGAAAGTTTGTAGAATTCATGCGTAATAGTCGTGCCAAGTGGCTTATTATTGCTGGTATAGCTGTTTTATTTATAGCTATTGGTGTATTAGTATTCCTTGGCTTTAATAAGATTAGAAAGGCTAATTCTATCGATTACCAGTATCAGCAGGCTATGGAAGCTGCCATGGACGGAGATTATGACACTGCTATCAAGTATCTTGATAAGGCAATTAGTCTTGATCCTGATGATTATTCTAAGAAGCTTTTACTTGCTGACTATTACTTTAAGAATAACAATCCAGATTCTGCAATTCTTACTTTATGGGAAGTTATTAGAGGCGGTGGAGATACTGCTGCCAACGCATATAAGAAGATGGTTGAGTACTACGCATCTCTTCAGGATTATGCCATGATTAATACTATCCTTAAGGAGTGCAATATTACCAGTGTACTTGATGAATATCAGGAGTATCTTGCTTTAGAGCCTACATTTAGTCAGGAAGAAGGAACTTATGACGATATTGTCACTTTGGAGCTTTCTTCTAATACTAACGGTACTATTTACTATACAACTGATGGCTCTGAACCTAATGAAAGCAGCCAGGTATATACAGTTCCTATTGTTATGGAAGATCTTGGTCAGCATACAATCAATGCTTACTTTGTTAATTCATATGGAATAAAGTCTGATGTTATTAAAAAGTCATATCTTATTGATATTGTACAGCCTAATGCACCTAATGTACTTCTTGAAAGTGGTACATATGACTTCCCTATTCCTATTGAAGTTGATGTTCAGAGATACTGTGATGTTTACTACACAACAGATGGAACACCACCTAACCTTAACAGTTTGATGTATGAGTCACCTATCTATATGCCTATTGGATCAAGTCACTTTATCTTTGTGGCATTTTCACAGGAAAGCAAGCAGGGTGATATTACAGAATGTGATTACAACCTTAACATTGATTCAGAAGTTGATTTTGAAGAGGTTTATACAAAGCTTCTTGCATATGATTTATTAACAGGTAAATCTGTTGATATGGATGGTCATATGGCTGCATCAACTACTAAGTATAGCTATACAATTGCCAATGCTATTACTTATAACAAAGACGGTTCATTATTCCTTTTAGACCATGGCCAGGAAGGTATCGATGTCGAAGAGGATGAAAAGTCTGATGTTGATAAGGCAAAAGAAGTTGACCTTGATGATGTAGAGATTTACTTCATAGTTACAGAAGCTATGGTTGATGTATATGGCAATTCTATGAAGACTGGTACATATTATCTTGTTGATACAGAGGAAGGTAAGATATATAAGACTGGCAAGGATGATGAGGGTATCCTTACTAAGGCAGAGGAAATTGATCCTAACCTTATGATTGCTCCAGCAGCACCTCAGCCAGATCCAGGTGCTCCTCAGCCAGACGGACCTTTCTAATATAGAGACATTATGAATATTGATATTATCTGTGTTGGCAAGATTAAGGAAAAGTATCTTGTTGATGCCATAAATGAATATACAAAAAGACTTTCTAAGTTTGCCAATGTAAACATATTAGAAGTGAAGGATGAGAAGACACCTGATAATCCTTCTGAAAATGAGAAAAATATTATTCTTAAAACAGAAGGCGACAGGATAGATTCTTTTATTAAAAAAGGTGCTTTTGTATTTGGTCTTTGTATCGAAGGAAAGCAGGTAGAATCTACAGAATTCGCTTCAAAGATATCGGATATTATGGTTAATGGATATTCTGATATTCAGTTTATTATTGGTGGAAGCTTTGGACTACATGAGGATATAAAGAAAAGAGTTAATCATAAACTTAGCTTTTCTAAGATGACATTTCCACATCAGTTAATGAGATTAATCTTATTAGAGCAGGTTTATAGGGCATTTAAGATTAATAATCATGAGCCTTATCATAAATAACTATTGGTTTCGAAGTCCCTTAGGATAGTAGTTCTTAAGGCGGCCATTAACAGATTTGAAACCGCCAATAGCTGCTCCAAGATAGGTAATAACCCCAAAGCCAGTTGGAGTACCATCTACGAAGATTTCTTCACCATGAAGATATTTATATAATTCTTCTGTTTCTTCGTCAAAGTTAACCTGTGTCTTAAAGAGATGAGGCAGGCAGTGGAAGAACTGATGGTGAGGTACGAAGCGGTCCTTTTCAATATTTCCAAGGATTATACCAGCTTTGGTTATTCCATGAGGAGGAAGCTTAATATAATCATCTGGAATAGTAATTAGGTTACCAGCTGATTCGTAAATATTAAGATTAGTAATATCTACGCTGTCTTTAAGAGTTTTGCGTATGATATCGAGAGTTTTATTTGAAGGCTTCTTAAGAGACTTATCCTGTGAAGGATTATATACAGTATCAAAAGAAGCAGTATCCCTAGAAGCAGGTTTTTCAAAGTAGGCATAAAACTGGCCTTCGCCTTGCTGCACGTGGGGATAGCATTTTACAAAGTAAGAGTCCTGTATCTTAAGCTTTGATAAACCTAGAGAAGATATGAATTCTACCATGTCTTCATCTTCTTCAGGGGCATAAGTACAGGTTGAATAAATGAGATGACCACCTGGTTTAAGCATAGTAATGGCTGATGATAATATATCCTTTTGTCTATCGGCACAAAGTTTAACATTACCTGGAGACCATTCATCTACGCTTTCAGGGTACTTTCTAAACATACCCTCGCCGCTACAAGGTGCGTCAACAAGTATAATATCGAAATATGATGGGTAGTAAGCAGCAAGCTCATCTGGCATAGCCTTAGTAACAAGATTACTAAGATATCCCATTCTTTCTATGTTAGATATAAGGATTTTGTTTCTTGATGGAACAACTTCATTGCTTAAAACTTTACCAAGCATAGATAGCTGAGAGGTTTTACCTCCTGGTGCAGCACATAAATCAAGAATCTTTTCATTACCTGTAACTTCAAATGGTATATCAACTACAGGTAGCATAGCAGAAGGGTCCTGAGAGTAGAAAAGTCCAGCGTGGCTGGCAGGGCATCTGCCGATTTTACCTTCATAGATATAAGAGTTGTAATCCTTAACCTGGCTTATAGAGCTTATATCGTTAAGGTTAGAAGAAAGAGTATTATCTATAAGTTTAGAAATCTGATTCTTAGATATTCTCTTTGTATTTATATGAAAGGCTTTAACGTTAGGCATATCAAAAGAGGCAATGAATGCTTCATATTCATTACCTAATATGTTTTTCATTCTGTTTGTGAAATCTACTGGTAAATTCATAACGAAGTGATTTTATCATAGATATATATTTTTTAGAATAGGGGGTTATTTATTATGAGAATGTATGATCTTATTGAAAAGAAACGTGGGGGCGGAGCTCTTACCGACGAAGAAATCGACTTCATGATAACAGGTTATACAAAAGGGGATATTCCTGATTATCAGATGTCTGCAATGATGATGGCTATCTATTTTCAGGGTATGAATGATAAAGAAACCCTTAAGCTTACAACTGCTATGAGAGATAGCGGTGATCAGCTTGATCTTTCTGCTATCGAAGGAAGAAAGGTTGATAAGCATAGTACTGGCGGCGTTGGTGACAAAACTTCCATAGCGCTTACTCCACTTGTTGCATCAGTTGGGGTTAAGGTTGCCAAGATGTCAGGCAGAGGACTTGGTCATACTGGCGGAACTATTGATAAATTAGAGTCATTTGACGGCTTTAGAGTTGATATATCAAACGAACAGTTTATTAAGCAGGTTAATACTATAGGCGTGTCTATTATGGGACAGACTAAGGATTTAGCTCCTGCTGATAAGAAGCTTTATGCACTAAGAGATGTTACAGCAACAGTTGAGAACATATCTCTTATAGCTTCATCTATTATGAGTAAGAAGCTTGCTGCTGGTGCGGATGCTATAGTTCTTGATGTTAAGACTGGCTCAGGGGCATTTATGAAGAATCTTGATGATGCCAGAGCTCTTGCTAAAGCTATGGTTACTATAGGTAAAGGCGCAGGAAGAGATATGTTTGCCTTTATCACTGATATGGACGAACCACTGGGCTGTGCTGTTGGCAACGCTCTTGAAGTTAAGGAAGCTATCGATACTTTAAAGGGTAAGGGACCTGCAGATTTTACAGAACTTGTTCTTAATCTTGCCTGCAGAATGGTTATGCTTTCTGGTATAGAAACAGATGAAGATAAGGCCATGGCCTTACTTAAGGAGAATATAGCTAACGGCAAGGCTCTTGATAAGCTTGCTGAGTTTGTATCAGCACAGGGCGGTGATTCTAAGGCTGTATACGATACAGACCTGCTTCCTAAGGCTAATAATGTTTACGAACTTAAGGCAGATAAGGATGGATATATTACTCATATTAACTGCGAGGAAGTTGGTATAGCATCACTTGTTCTTGGCGGCGGAAGAGAGACCTTAGACAGCGTAATCGATTTATCGGTTGGTATTGTCCTTAATAAAAAATGCGGTGACAAGGTTTCTGCTGGAGATGTACTTGCTTATGTTCACTACAATGATGATAAGAAGAAAGAAGATTCTGTAAAGAGACTTAAGGATGCTTATCAAATTGGTGATAGTTATAACAAGACTAAGAAAGTTATTATAGATAAGATTTGCTAGAGGATTATATAAGCTTTTCGAGGTGCAAAAATTTCACCTTAAAGGTTAAAGGGTATAAATGGAAGAAGAATATTTTGAAACTGTAGAACTTGATATTGAAGCTCAGAAGATTATCTTTGGTCAGTATGATTCTTATATTAAAGATATAGAGAATAATCTTGGAGTTAGTATAGTAAACCGCGGGGATACTACTAAGATATATGGTGATATGCCTAAGGTTGGTCGTGCTAAAAGACTACTTCTTGATCTTTCTATGGTTAGTAAGAATGACAAAAATATAGACAGACAAAAAGTAGATTATGGTATCTATATGGCTAAGCATAATGAGTCAGGGGTTCTTCAAAGCCTTGATGAAAGCGTTATTTGCCATACTATATCAGGTAAAGAAGTTAAGCCTAAAACAAAAGGACAGGAAAAGTACGTTAATCTTATTAGAGATAAGATGATTGTATTTGGTACAGGCCCTGCTGGTACTGGTAAAACCTTCCTTGCCATGGCTATGGCTATAACTGCATTTAAGAATAATGAGGTAGGTAGAATCATTCTTACAAGACCTGCTATAGAGGCAGGTGAAAAGCTGGGATTCTTACCTGGGGACCTTCAAAGTAAGGTTGATCCATATCTTAGACCTCTTTATGATGCCTTATATCAAATAATGGGTGCAGACGCATTTATCAAGAATATGGAGAAGGGGCTTATAGAGGTAGCACCTCTTGCCTATATGAGAGGTCGTACTTTAGATAATTCATTTATTATCCTTGATGAAGCCCAGAATACAACACCTTCTCAGATGAAGATGTTCTTAACACGTATTGGTTTTGGCTCAAAATGCGTTATTACAGGTGATCGCTCTCAGAAGGACCTTGGTGCCAATGTTAAATCTGGTCTTGATGAAGCACTTAAGGTACTTGGAAAGATTGATGATATAGGTATGATTACTCTTTCAAGTAAAGATGTTGTAAGACATCCACTTGTTATGAAGATTGTAGAAGCATACGAAAGATATGAAAAGAAAAAATAAAGGGCTATTATTCCTGATACTTCCTACATGGATAGTGCTTGCTGTAGTATTTGGATATTATTATAAAAGTTCATATGGTGAACTAATTAGAGACACAATTATGCTGATATTATCATTTATCGTTATGCATTATTGTTTATCTAAAGATATTGAGGAAGATAAGTTATTCTCCAAAGAATATTTCTCGTATGGAAAGTTTTACGCTGTTAATTTAGTATTAATGGCTCTTTCAATGTTCTTTCCACTACTTCCAATATCTGGCTGGATATTCCCGCCTATGTTTGCCCTGGTAACACTTAATTCCAGCTTCTTATCTGGTCTTATGTGTTCCATATCATATCTTATGATGGCTACAATATTCTCAGGAGCCAGATATGGTGTGTTTATTCTTTATCTAGAAGCAGGTATTATAGCTGTATTTCTTGTTAAGAAGATGTTTTTATCTGATAAGAAGTACATCTATGTAATTATTAATACCCTGTTTGATTTAATTACACTTGGAGCTATAGTTGTTTTTTATCAGAACTTTAAGCTTGATGCAGAGTTCTTTATAGTTCCATTTATAAATATACTTTTGTCTAATATACTGCTTCTTATGATTGCAGGCTTTGCTCAAACATATATATTTGACAGTGAAACAAGAAAGTATATTAAGATTAATGACCAGACAGCCCTGCTTTTAACCAAGCTAAAGGACAGCAATAAGGAAGAGTACCTTAAACGTATCCATCTTTCTTACTTCTCATCCTTTATCGGTAAGGTTATTGGTGCTAATCCTTATCTTTGCAAAGGTGGAGGTTATTATTATAATATAGATGGTATAATTAATGATACTGATGTATATAAGTCCAGAGAAGATTTGTTAGCCGACAAGGCATACCCAGAGGATTTAATTAACCTGGTGGATGATGTTAAGGACTATATAGATAACAAGTCTGATAAGACACTATCTAAAGAGTTCTTAAGTCTTTATCTTGCCAATGAAATAGTTGATTCTATATACGATCACAAGATTAAATATGATAATTTCGATAATGAGATAAGTTCATATTTTGATAATTTATATTCTGATGGATGCCTTAAGAAGGCTCTTATTACTTTCGAAGATTTCGAGAATATAAAGTCAGGTATACTTAGTCAGAAGAAGTACATCAAGATGATGAACATATAAGGAAAAGTATGGAAGACTTACTTGTTTATTATGAAAATGAACATGAATATAGCTTTGATTTTGACCCTGTAGCAATTGCTAAAGACGTTATAAACGAAGCTCTTAGCATACATAATGTTAATATAGATTCCTCTGTTAACCTTTATATTGTTAATGAGGAAGAAATTAAGGATATTAATAGAGATACCAGAGATATTGATAAAGTAACAGACGTGCTGTCATTTCCTTGTTTGGATTTTGAAGAAGAAGGTGTAATTTCATGCCTTGATGATGGAAATCAGGCTGATTACTTTGATATGGAAACTGGAAAACTTATGCTTGGTGATATTGTTATCTGCTATGAGAGAATTCTTTCTCAGGCTGAGGAATATGGCCATAGTATTAAAAGAGAATTTGCATTCCTTGTTACACATTCTATCTTACATCTTCTTGGTTATGATCATATGGAAGATGATGAGAGAGAAAGAATGGAAGAGAAGCAAAGAGTGATTCTTGATAAGTTAGGAATAAGAAGGGACATATAATATTTTGAAAAAGAGTAAATCAAACCAGAAAAGCATGATAGTATTAATTATCCTGCTTGTAGTTTTTACAAGATTATATATTACTAGAGATTTTGGACTTGCTGGTTCATCTTATATATTCTCTGCACTTGATTTTATAATGATATTTATTATATATCTGCCATTTGCATTAAAATCAATTGTATCTAAACTTATTAATGCAAAGATTAGAACCATGCAGGGTAGCAATGCCCGAAGAGTTATTTACGGAGCATTCTTAATTGCTATTTTCTATAGCATAGTTGTTTCAGTTATTCTTCTTGTATTTGGTAGCAATATTTGCAAACTGCTTCTTCTTGGTAAGCAGTCTGAAACTGTAATTTTATACCTTATTCCATCGATTTTCTTCGTGGCATTTGGCTCAGTAATTAAGGGATATTTTGCTGGAATCAAGGCTCATAGCGTAGATATGCTGGCTGAATTTGTAGAGAAGGTTAGCGTAATTGTTTCTACAGTCCTTCTTTGCAATATTTTCAATGCTAAAGGTCAGAAGGTTGCCAATGTTTTATATAACAAAGAGTACGAATATGCTTACTCAGCACTTGGTGCTGCTCTTGGTATAACTATTGGCTTATTTATATCTTTAATATTCTCATATTTCTTATTCAGACTTAATCAGGACAAGCTTTATGATAATGGTTCTGATAAAAAAACAGATGACATCTATGATGTATTTAGCTGGATTTCTTCTGATGTAATTAAAAATTCAGGTTTCTTAACTGTATTCTTTATCTTTGTAACTATAAGCCAGACATATTTCTTTAAAACAACAGCTAAGGAGCCACTTTTTGTAACCAGAACATATATCTACGGCAGCTTCTGCGGTCCTTTATTTGATGTACTTATATTTGCAGTTCTTTACTTCTATATAGATTCTAAGATTCATAGTAAGTCTATTAAGATAGCTATGAAGAATACCAATGTTTCAGAACTTAGAATTAAGGGCAATGATTTAGTATCTGCCTGCCTGGTATTTACTATTCCTTTAACTATATTTGCTGAGATAAGTGCAGGTCAGATAGCTTCTATACTTTGCAAGGGTGAAAACCAGCTTGTAACTAATGTGCTTAGAGCAGGTTCTCCACTTATAATTTTCATTTCACTTGCTATAGTTACATCTAATATAATTAATGGTTTATCAAAGCAGACAAGACTTCTTATTAATTCACTTACTGCTTTAGCATTTGGCTTCTTATCATTAATATTATTTACTTCAACAATTAAGATTGGCATATATGGAATCATAATTAGCTTCTATATATACAGTACTGTTTTGATTGTAATGAACATTCTTCTTATTATGAATGTTCTTAAATATAAGCTTTCAATTAATGAGAGAGTACTTCCTGCTTTAATTATCAGTGTAATTACTGGCTTTGTAGTATTCCTTCTTATATTGTTATTTGGACTATTTATGAATGATGTAGCTATATTTGCTGCAACATTTATCTTATTTATTCTTTCGACATTTATTGCTATGGTTAAAGTTGGAATCGTTAATTCCTACACTTTGTCCAATGCTTTAATAGGAAAGATATTTAGTAATATTGGACGCGCGATACATATTCTTTAATAAATGAAAAAGGTTTTAGTTAATGAGATTAAACTTGCGGTTAATGTAAGCGAAAGCATAGATACTTTAACTGGCAAGGTTGCTAATAATTTAAAAATTAGTAAAGTTGAGATAAAAGATTTATTCATCAAAAAGAAATCTATAGATGCAAGGCATAAGCCTGAAATATTCTATGTATATAGTCTTGTTGTAAGTCTTGGCGATAATATAGCTGACAAGGTTCTTAGAAATAAGAATACAAGCCTGTATAAAGAAGTTCTATATAACTTTCCATGTGATAATAAGAAGAATCTAGAAGAGAGACCTGTGATTATTGGTTTTGGACCAGCAGGTTTATTTTGTGGTTACCTTCTTGCTCTTCACGGGTTTAAGCCAGTTATTATTGAGCGTGGTTCTAAGGTGGAAGCCAGAACTCAGGCTGTTAAAGAGTTTTGGGAAGGCGGTAAGCTTAACCTTAATACCAATGTACAGTTTGGTGAAGGTGGTGCTGGTACATTCTCTGATGGCAAGCTTAATACTGGAGTTAAGGACAAGTATGGCCGTATAGGCTATATGCTTGATACATTTGTAAAGTACGGTGCTGATAAGGCTATTACTTATATTAATAAACCTCATATTGGTACAGATATTTTAACCAAGATTATTTCTTCTATGCGCAGTGATATGGAAGAAATGGGGGCAAGTTTTTACTTTGATACCCTTATGGAAGATTTCTCTTATGAGAATGGACAGATTAGTTCAATAAGTATACTACTTCCAGATGGTTCACATGAGGAAATAAAAACCAATAATGTGGTTTTTGCTATAGGACATTCTGCAAGAGATACATTTAAGCTTCTTCATAATAGGGGTATAGAAATGCAGAATAAGCCATTTGCAGTAGGCTACAGGGTTCAGCATAAGCAGAAGCTTATTAACGATGATCAGTATGGTTTTGGTAATGCTGAAAAGTATAACCTGCCTGCCAGTGATTATAAGTTAACTTATACATCTAAAGATGGTCACGGAGTTTATTCTTTCTGTATGTGCCCAGGTGGCTATGTGGTCAATGCTTCCAGCTTTGATAAGAAGCTTACTATTAACGGTATGTCATACTCAGGAAGAGATTCTGACAATGCTAATTCAGCTATAGTTATTACAGTTAACGAAGATGATTACGGTCACGAATTATTTGATGGTATGAAGCTTCAGGAAGAATTCGAGACTAGGTCTTATAATCTTGCTGATGGTAAGCTTGTATTCCAAAGATATGAAGACTATAAAGAAGGTGTAGCTTCTGCTGGTTATGGTCAGGTTAAACCTGTATGTAAGGGGCAAAGCGTAGCTGGCTCCGTTAGAGGAGTATTTTCGGAGGTATTTGAAAATAACTTTATAGAAGCTATGGAGTATTATGGAGGTAGAATAAAGGGCTTTAATGATGGAGATTCCTTAATCTGCGCAGTAGAATCAAGAACATCTTCTCCTGTAAAAATTATTAGAGATGATGGCTTCGAGGCTAATATAAAGGGCATTTATCCATGCGGAGAAGGTGCAGGTTATGCCGGAGGTATAACCTCAGCTGCAGTAGATGGTATGAAAGTTGCCGAGCAAATTGCAAAAAATATTAATCTAAATTATACTTAAGTATGCTAAAAAGCGTATATTTTGCTTATTTATAAGATTTTAATAGAAAAGAGATATAGATATGACTTCAATGGAAGAAAGAATCAAAAGAATTAATGAGCTTTATCATAAGTCTCAAAATGGTGGTTTAACTGATGCTGAGAAAGAGGAACAGGCAAAGCTTAGAAGAGAATATGTTGATATTATTAAGGGTAACCTTAAGAGTCAGCTTGATAATATTGATGTTTTAGAAAAAGACGGAAGTGTCACAAATCTTGGAGACAAATATGGAAGACGAAAAGAAGTATAGTGAAAAAGACAGAATTAATATAGAGAAGTCTATTCTTAGAAAGAATATTATTAAGCAAAGAGACAGAATATATCCCGCTGACATCAATGATTTTTCAACAACAATATGTAAGTGTATCTGTGCCTCTTCAAAGTTCTTAAAGGCTAAGGATATTCTTTTATATTATAGTTTTGGTTCTGAAGTTAGGACTGATTATATCTTTGAGAAGGCTATAGAAAAAGGCAAACATGTATATTACCCAAAGGTTAATGGGGATATTATGGACTTTTATAAGGTTAATTCAAAGAAAGATTTTACAGAAGGTTTTAAGGGTATCATGGAGCCTTTTACAACAGACGTATCATATAAGGGCGGCGAAAAAGAGAATCTTATTATAGTTCCAGGTTCTGTATTTGGCAGGGATGGATACCGTATCGGTTACGGTAGAGGCTATTATGATAAGTTCTTATCTAGATATACAAACCTTTATAAAATAGGTGTCTGCTATAACATACAGATGGTTGACGAATGCCCTAGAGATGAGAACGACGTATGTATGGATGAAATCGTTACTGAAAAGGCAATCTACAATGATGGTTCAGATAACGAAGTAAGATGGATATAGGTGACAGATTGAGTAATATAACTATGGATGAGATAACATACTCATCAAATGAAGAATTACATAAACAGCTTGATTATATTGAAAAAGTAAAAGAAGTATTAGCTGAGAAAGAAAAGGAAGCTGGCAGAAAGCTATCGGCTTCTGTAATTACCTTTGGCTGCCAGATGAATGCCAGAGACTCTGAAAAACTTATTGGTATACTTCATAAAGCAGGCTTTGAAATTAAAGATGATGATGAGCAGGCTGATTTTGTTTTATATAATACATGCACTGTTAGAGACAATGCTAATCAGAAGGTATACGGAAGACTTGGTCTTCTTGGCTCTTTAAAGAAAAAGAACCCTTCAAAGATGATTGCTCTTTGTGGCTGTATGACACAGGAAGCAACTGTAGTTGATAAGTTAAAAGAATCTTATAGATTTATCAATCTTATCTTTGGTACTCACAATATCTTTAAGTTTCCTGAACTTGTTTATCTTATGCTTGTTAATGATGATCCAAAGCATATGATTATCGATGTTTGGAAGGATACTAATCTTATAGTTGAAGATCTTCCGGTAGACAGAAAGTATTCATTTAAGTCAGGCGTAAATATTATGTTTGGCTGTAATAACTTCTGTTCTTATTGTATTGTTCCTTATGTTCGTGGTAGGGAAAGAAGCAGAAAACCAGAAGATATTATAGAAGAGATTGAGAAGCTTGTAGCTGACGGCGTTGTAGAAGTTATGCTTCTTGGTCAGAATGTTAACTCATATGGCAAGAACCTTGATGAGGATATTACATTTGCTGAGCTACTTAGAAGAATAGAGAAGATAGAAGGGCTTAAGAGAATCAGATTTATGACTTCTCATCCAAAGGATCTTTCTGATGAACTTATAGAGGTAATGAAGGATTCTAAGAAGATTAACCCTTATATGCACCTTCCTGTTCAGTCTGGTTCTAGCCGTATTCTTAAGGCTATGAACAGAAATTATACAAGAGAAAGATATCTTGAAGTTGTAAATAAGCTTAAGGAAGCTATACCTGATATAACTCTTACAACAGATATTATTGTTGGTTTCCCTGGTGAAACTAAAGAAGATGCTATGGAAACTGCTTCGCTTGTTAAAGAAGTTGGATACGATAACGCATTTACTTTTATATATTCTAAGAGAACAGGAACACCTGCTGCCTCTATGGTACAGTGTGACGAGAAAGAAGTTAAGGAAAACTTCAATATGATTCTTGAAACTGTTCAGGAAACTGCCAAGGAGCGTATTAAGCGTTTTGAAGGCAGAGATATGGAAGTTCTTGTAGAAGATGTTAATGATCACGAAGAAGGCTTTGTTACAGGCAGACTCGCTAACAACCTCCTTGTTCATTTTAAGGGAGATGCTTCTCTTATAGGAACATTTTGTAAGGTGCATTTAGACCAAAGTAAAGGATTTTATTTTTTAGGAACTAGAATCGATGGCAACTAATACTAGCGAGGTGGATCTTACTAAGGTTTCACCTATGATGCAACATTATATTGAAACTAAAAAAGAGTACGGTGACTGTATTCTTTTTTACAGACTAGGTGACTTCTACGAGATGTTCTTTGAGGATGCTGTTCTTGTATCGAAGACTCTTGAGCTTACCCTTACTGGCAAGGCTTGTGGCTTAGAGGAAAGAGCACCTATGTGTGGTATACCTTTTCACGCTGCAGATGGTTACATTAACAGACTTGTGTCTGAAGGTTTCAAGGTTGCAATATGCGAACAGGTTGAAGACCCTAAGCTTGCTAAGGGTATAGTTAAGCGTGAAGTTATCAGGGTAGTAACTCCAGGTACCAATGTTAGCCCTGAGTCTCTTGATGAATCTACAAACTCTTATATTATGTCTATCGTTCATCTTCAGAATAAGATAGGCATATCTTTTGCTGATATTTCTACAGGCGATTTCTTTGTTACAGAAGTTGAAGATAACAAAAAACTTCTTGATGAGATAAATAAGATTATGCCTAAGGAGATTATCTGCAACGATGCATTCTTAGTATCAAGCGTAGATACTGAGGATATTAGAAACAGGCTTAAAATATGTATCAATGCCCTTGGGCCTTGGTATTTCGAAGAGGATAACTGTAAGAATATCTTACTCAAGCATTTCAGGTGTCTTGATATTACAGCTCTTGGCATAGAAGACTTTGCCTCTGGTATTATTGCCAGCGGGGCTCTTTTAACATATCTTTATGAAACTCAGAAGGTTTCTCTTAGTCAGCTTACTCACATATCACCATATATATGCTCTAAGTATATGCTTCTTGATTCTTCTACTCGTAGAAATCTTGAGCTTACTTATACACTCCGAGAAAAGCAAAAGAGGGGTACACTTCTTTGGGTACTTGATAAGACTAAGACTGCTATGGGGGCTAGAACACTTCGTGGTTATATTGAGCAGCCTCTTATTGATCAGGAAGAGATTATAAAGCGTCAGGACTTTGTTAAAGAGCTTCTTAATAACTCGGTAGACAGGGATGAAGTTAGAGAATACTTATCTGCAATTTATGACTTAGAAAGACTTCTTACTAAGGTTTCTTATAAGTCTGCTAATCCTAGAGACTTAGTTGCACTTAAGAACTCTCTTAAGATGCTTCCACATATTAAGAATATTATTTCTAATTTTGAGTGTCAGCTTGTTAAAGAACTTAATGAGAATCTTGATCCTTTAGAGGATATAGCTGATCTTATTGACCAGGCTATTATAGAAGATCCACCACTTTCTTCAAAGGAAGGCGGCTTTATTAGAGAAGGCTACGACGAGAATATAGATAAGCTAAAAGTAGCTAAAACTGATGGAAAGAACTGGCTTCTTGAACTTGAAACTACTGAAAGAGAAAGAACAGGTATCAAGGGGCTTAAGGTTAAATATAACAAGGTATTTGGTTATTACTTTGAAGTAACTAATTCTTATAAGGATTTAGTTCCTGAAGATTATATAAGAAAGCAGACTCTTACAGGCGCTGAAAGATTTACTACACCTAAGCTTAAAGAGTTAGAGGATATGATTCTCAATGCTCAGGACAAGTTATTTGCTCTTGAGTATGATGCATTCTGCGCTGTTAGAGACCATATTGAGGCATCACTTGTTAGAATACAGAAGTCTGCTAAATCAATTGCGGCTATCGATGCATTTGCATCTCTTGCTGTAGTTGCTGAAAGAAACAGATTTGTTTGCCCACATATTAATACTAAGGGAGTTATTGATATTAAGGGCGGCAGACATCCGGTTGTTGAGAAGATGCTTTCTAATGGTATGTTTATAGATAATGATACTTATCTTGATAACAAGAAGGATGCTATCAATGTAATTACTGGACCTAATATGGCTGGTAAGTCTACTTATATGAGACAGGTAGCTCTTATAGTTCTTATGGCTCAGATAGGTTCTTATGTACCTGCTACTAAGGCTAATATTGGTATAGTTGACAGAATCTTTACCAGAGTTGGTGCCAGCGATGACCTTGCCAGCGGCCAGTCAACATTTATGCTGGAGATGAACGAAGTAGCTAATATCCTTAGAAATGCTACATCTAATTCACTTCTTATTTTGGATGAAATCGGTAGAGGTACTTCTACATTCGACGGACTTTCTATTGCATGGGCCGTTATTGAGCACATTGCTAATAAGAAGATACTTGGAGCAAAAACTTTATTTGCAACACATTATCATGAACTTACTGAGCTTGAAGGTAAGATGGATAATGTTCATAACTACTGTATCGCTGTTAAGGAAAAGGGAGACGATATTGTATTCCTTCGTAAGATTATTAAGGGCGGCGCTGACAGAAGTTATGGTATTCAGGTAGCCAAGCTTGCCGGAGTTCCAGATATGGTTATAGACAGGGCTAAAGAAATTGCTATGACACTGTCTGATAATGATGTTACAGAAAAACTACAGTCTATCAATATTGATAGTAACGATAAATCTAAGAAACATACACCTGTAACTATTGAAGAGGTTGAACTTGATCAGATGTCACTATTTGATACAGTTACAGATCAGGATGTAATTAATGAACTGTTAGATGCGGACGTATCTAATATGACGCCTATGGACGCGCTAAATACCCTTTATAAGTTACAGAATAAGTTGAAGAACAGGTGTTAAAGATTGTCCCTCCCCCTTCGGGGGAGGGACAGGAAAAGGTGCGAATATTTTATGCCACATATTCAATTATTAGACGACAATACAATAGACAAGATAGCCGCTGGGGAAGTTGTTGAAAGACCATCCAGCGTAGTAAAGGAACTTATTGAAAACTCAATGGATTCTGGAGCAGATGCTATTACTGTTGAAATAAAGAATGGTGGCATCGAGTTTATACGTATAACTGACAATGGCTGCGGTATCTTTAAAGAAGATATTAAGAAGGCATTCCTCCGTCATGCTACAAGTAAGATTACCTCTATAGAGGATTTAAATACTGTAACATCTATGGGCTTTAGAGGTGAGGCCCTTGCATCTATAGCATCTGTTGCCAAGGTTGAACTTGTTACAAAAAGAGAAGATGATTTTATAGGTGCCAGATATACCATTAACGGTGGTATGGAAGAGGGACTTGAAGAAGTAGGCGCTCCAACTGGTACAACTATTATTGTTAGAAATTTATTCTATAATACTCCGGCTAGAAGAAAGTTCTTAAAAAGTGAAGCTTCAGAAGCTGGAAAGATTGCTGATATAGTTGAGCATCTTGCTCTTTGCAGACCTGATATTTCTTATACATTTATAAATAATGGTAAGACCAAGTTCCAAACAAGCGGAAATAAGAATCTTAAAGAAGTTATCTATAGACTTTATGGTAAGGAAACAGCTAATGAGGTCATACCTGTAAGTTTTGAAGAAAATGGTATAGAGATTCAGGGATTTCTTGGAACTCCATCTCTTAACAGACCTTCTAGAAATTATGAAACATATTTCATTAACAGAAGATTTATCCACAGCAATATAATTGCAAAAAGTATTGAAGAAGGTTACAAGGCTTATGTTATGCAGCATAAGTTTCCTTTCTGTGTTCTTCACATAGATATGGATACAAGCGAGCTTGATGTTAATGTACACCCATCAAAGATGGAAGTTAGATTCCACGACGGGGGCGTATTTCACAATACTTTAACTCATGCTGTAGCAAAAACACTTTCTGAGAATGAGATGATAGCAAGCGTAAAGCTTGAAGAAGAGAAGGCAGAAGAACCTAAAACTACTTCACACTATGAACCTTTTGAGAATTCATACAGGGCTGCTAATGTTTCACAGAATCAGTTTGCGAATGTTTCACGAACCAATATTGCCAATGTTTCACAAAGTGATTCAAATAATGTTTCACAACAAATCGCCGAGAGTGTTTCACAGGAGGAGTTTTCTTTCGATGATGAAGAAACTGGCGTAGGCTGTGATGGCGTAGGAACCGCAGGTCCGGGCGTTAGCGATAATATGGCGGCCGTTAGCGTTGCAGGCAAAGGCGCGGCAGGTGCGAGCACGGGCGCGGGCGGTTCAGCATTCAAAGACTACACAGGTCTTTCATACAAAAAAGAAGATAAGACGACCTACCTTAAAATTACTAAAGAAAATCAATTTTCTATATTTGACAATGAAAAAGTTATTAGCGAGAAGTCGCGAAGGAATTATAAAATCGTTGGGCAGATATTTAAGACTTACTGGATTATTGAATTCAACGATAAGATTTACTTCGTGGATCAGCATGCTGCTCATGAAAAGGTTAACTACGAAAGAATCATGGCAAGGGTAGAAAAGAATGAGATATATTCTCAGAACCTTAACCCACCAATAATCGTTTCACTTAACCCAAGCGAGTGCATAACACTAAAAGAAAACCTTGAATACTTTAATAAAATTGGTTTTGAAGTTGAGGAATATGAAAGCTCAGAATTTGTTATAAGAGCTATTCCTATGGAACTATATTTTAATAATCCTAAGGACTTATTCTTAGAGATAATCGCTGACTGTGATGAGTCAGGTCTTTCTGGCACTCCAGATGCTATAACAAGAAATATAGCTACTATGGCCTGCAAGGCATCAGTAAAAGGCGGAGATGAAATCTCATATCAGGAAATAGAAGAACTTCTTGATGAACTATTAACTTTAGAGAATCCTTATCACTGCCCACATGGCAGACCAACTATATTCTCTATGTCTAAATATGAACTTGAAAAGAAATTCAAACGAATAGTTAATTAGTATGAAAAAGAATCTTATTGTAATTGCCGGGCCAACAGCCAGCGGTAAATCTGCTCTTTCAATAGAGGTAGCCAAGGCACTAAAGGGACAAATTATTAGCGGTGATTCTATACAGGTATATAAAAAACTTGATATTGGTTCTGCAAAGATTACTCAAGAGGAGATGGAAGGAATTAAGCACTACTGCATAGACGAGCTTGAACCTGAAGTAATCTATGACGTGACCAAGTTTCAGTCTATGGCTAAAGAAGCTATGGAAGAGATATATAAGTCTGGTCACACACCTATTCTTTGTGGCGGCACTGGCTTCTATATTCAGGCCCTAGTTAATGATATTGATTTTGAAGATACCGAGGCTGATAACGATTATAGAAAAGAACTGGAAGCCATAGCTGAAAAAGAAGGCGGCGAAGACATCTTATATAACATGCTAAGTGAGGTAGACCCAGAATCAACTCTATCTATTCACAAGAATAATGTTAAGCGAGTTATAAGAGCTCTTGAATATTATAAGTTAACTGGTCTTAAAATATCTGATCATAATAAAGTTCAAAAAGAAAAAACTTCTCCATACAACACAGTATTTATTGTTTTAACTGATGATAGGGAAACTCTTTATAATCGTATAGATAAGAGAGTTGATAAGATGGTGGAAGCAGGCCTTGTTGAAGAAGTAAAAGAACTTAAAGATATGGGACTAACCCTAGAAAATACCTCTATGCAGGGTATTGGCTATAAGGAAATCTATAACCATCTTTGCGGGCAGTACTGCCTGGAAGAGGCAGTAGAACTAATTAAGAAGGATACAAGGCATTTTGCTAAGAGACAGATAACATGGTTTAAGCGAGAAAAGGATGCTATCTGGGTAGACAGAAGTCAGTTTAAAGACAGCAAAGAATTAACTGATTATGTAATAAATATAATTAAAAAGGAACTGGAAAAGAATGGAAGCGAATCTTAAAGAAATATATAAAAGCATGGGGATTAAGGAAGACACATTTGATTTTGGAGAGTCTATACTTGATTCATTAAAAGAGAGATTTGAAAAGATTGATAAGGTAGCTGAGTATAACCAGCTTAGAGTTCTTGATGCATTTAGAAAGAACAACGTTAGCGAAGCATGTATGCTTGGTACAACAGGTTATGGCTACAGTGATATTGGTAGAGATACTTTAGAGAAGGTATATGCTGATATATTTAAAACTGAAGATGCACTTGTTAGACCTCAGATTACATGCGGAACTCACGCTCTTGCTCTTGCTCTTATGAGTAATTTAAGACCAGGGGATGAGCTTCTTAGCCCTGTAGGTAAGCCATATGATACTTTGGAAGAAGTAATTGGTATCAGAGAAAGTAAAGGATCACTTAAGGAATATGGTGTTACATATTCTCAGGTGGATTTATTAGAAGATGGTTCATTTGACTTTGAAGGTATAAAGAAAGCAATTAATGATAAGACTAAACTTGTTACTATCCAGCGTTCAAAGGGATATCAGACAAGACCAACTTTATCTGTTGCCAGAATTGGCGAGCTTATAGCATTTATCAAGGGTATTAAGCCAGATCTTAAGGTTATGGTTGATAACTGCTACGGTGAGTTTGTTGAAACTATTGAGCCTTCTTTTGTAGGGGCTGATATGGTTGTAGGATCGCTTATTAAAAATATAGGCGGCGGCCTGGCTCCAATAGGTGGTTATATTGCAGGTTGTAAAGAATGTGTTGAGAATGCTGCCTACAGACTTACTTCACCAGGACTTGGCAAAGAAGTTGGAGCATCACTTGGAATACTTAGAGACTTTTATCAGGGACTTTTCCTTGCACCAACTGTTACAGCAAGCGCTCTTAAAACTGCTATATTTGCTGCAAATGTTTATGAGAAGCTTGGCTTTAGCGTAATACCAAACTCAACAGAATCCAGACATGATATTATTCAGACAATTACTCTTGGAAGTAAGGAAAGACTTATAGCATTCTGTCAGGGAATACAGTCATCATCACCTGTTGATTCATTTGTTAATGTTGAGCCTTGGGATATGCCAGGATATGACAGCGAAGTTATTATGGCTGCAGGAGCATTTATCTCTGGTTCTTCTATTGAACTTAGTGCAGATGGTCCTATTAAAGAGCCTTATAATGTTTACTTCCAGGGTGGCTTAACCTTTGAACATGCAAGGTTTGGAATCCTTAATTCACTGCAGGTTATGAAGGACAGGAACTTGCTTTAATAATGAGATGATTTCTTCGTCTCAAATTATATTGCTGGAAGCGGGTTTCTTCCTGCAATATACAAAGTATCCCTTTTGTGGTAGAATATACTAAGTTTTTGTAAAAGGAGCATTATATGAACGCTTTTGGTATAGATATCGGTACAGGTAATATTAAGATATACAACGGAAATAATGATTCATTTTTTATGGAAAAGAATATGATTGCCATTGAAGGTAAGAATAATCTTTTTGCATATGGTGATTCAGCATTTGAGATGTATGAAAAAGCACCTGACAATATCACAATCTCTTCACCACTTTGCAATGGTGTTATTGCAGATATAGGAAATATGCAGGTTCTTCTTAAGAACTTTATCAATGACCTTTTCAAGGGCAATGTTAAGCCAGCTGACTACTATATTGCAGTTCCTACAGATGTTACAGAAGTAGAGAAGAGAGCATTCTACGAACTTATTAAGGATTCTGGTGTAAAGGCAAAACGTGTTCTTGTGGTTGAGAAGGCTATTGCTGACGGTCTTGGTATGGATATTGATGTTAAGACCAGCCAGGGTGTTCTTGTTGTAGACGTTGGATATGATACAACTGAAATCTCTATTCTTTCCCTTGGTGGAATAGTTGTTTCAAGACTTATTAAGATTGGTGGTAATAAGTTTGATGAGGCAATTAAGAGTGCGGTTCGTAAGGAATATAACCTTGTAATTGGAAATAAGACAGCAGAAAAGATTAAGTATTCTCTCAAAGAGCTTAAGGCTGAAGGCAGAGATGCTGTTGTTTATGGTAGAAATATTGTAACTGGACTTCCTGTTGAGAAGACTGTTGATTCTAAGCTTGTAACTGATGCCCTTCAGGATAACTTCCAGTCAATTGTTGATAATGTTAAGCAGATACTTGAGCGTACTCCACCTGAACTTGGTGCAGATATCTATAAGCATGGTATCTATCTTTCGGGCGGCGCAGCAGGAGTTGATGGTCTTAGTGAGCTTATGGAAGAGCAGACTGGACTTAGTGTCAATCTTTATGAGGAGCCTATGGCTTGTGTTATTAAGGGTATTTCACAGATCATAAAGAATGATAAGTACAATTCTCTTGCTTATAGTATTGATAATAATTAGTTCTTAGGGCTTCTTCCTAGAAGCTATATATAAATATGAGCCCAGTAGTTAAGAAAAAACCTGAAGCTGAGAAAATCCCAAGTAAATACATATTATTAATGTTATCCATTGTATGTTTCATACTTATGGCGGTAACATTCTCGGGAAAGATTCCGGATACATTTATTAATAATGTTTGCGGAGTTGTTGTTGTGCCATTCCAAAAAGGATTATCAGTTGTAAATGACGTACTTCTTGATTTAAAGAATGACGTTAAAACAAAAAACCAGCTTATAGCTGAAAATGAAAAACTGAAAAAAGAGCTTGATGACCTTAAGAATGAGAACACACTTCTTCTTCAGGATAAATACGAACTTGCTGAGCTCCGTAATCTTTATGAATTAGATGAACTTTATAATAACTACCCTAAAACCGGTGCCAGAGTTATATCATGGAACGGTACTAACTGGTTTAACTCATTTGTAATTAACAAGGGCACAAAGGACGGTATTGCAGTTGATATGAACGTTATATCGGGTAGTGGTCTTGTTGGTATCGTTACAGATGTTGGTGCTAACTGGGCTAAGGTTACATCTATTATCGATGATGGTTCCAATGTTTCGGCATCTATTTTACATTCACAGGACAACCTTATAGTATCTGGTGATTTACAGCTTGCAAACCAGGGTTATGTAGCTTATGGCTCACTTGTAGATCATGAGAATGTTGTTGCTAAAGGTGATAAGGTAGTAACAAGTAACATCTCTGATAAGTACCTTCCAGGAATCCTTATTGGTTATATAGTTACTGTTGATACAGATTCTAACAATCTTACAAAATCAGGTTATATAGAGCCTGCAGTTGATTTTTCTAAAATCAATGAGGTTCTTGTAATTACACAGCTTAAGGAAAGTATGGAGGATTAAATATGAGAAAAATCCTCCTTAGTTTTATATCTATCTTAGTTCTTTTAATTTTACAGGTTTGCGTATTCCCTAATTTTGCTCTTGGGGGAATTATTCCTAATTTACTTTTAATATTGGTTTCATGCTATGGATTTTTAAGAGGATGTAACGATGGTATGATTGCAGGTTTTATCTGTGGTTTATTACTTGATGTATTTTCTATGAATTTCCTAGGCTTCTTTGCATTTGCATATATGTTTATAGGCTATTTTAATGGCTTCCTTAAGGACTTTAATATTAAGGAAATCTTATTCCTGCCTATATTATTTATTGCTGTAAGCGATTTGGCTTTAAACCTTTTCTCTTATTTATTCCTAATGTGTATGCTTAACAAGCATTTTAATATTGATTATTACTTTATAAGAGTTATAGTACCTGAACTAATTTTCACAAGTATTATCGCTCTTGGTTTATATCCACTTGTTAACTTACTGGATGAGAAATTCCTGAACATTACTGCTACAGAGGAAAAAGACAGTGCTGTATGAGATTAAAGACAAAATCATAAGCTTTGTTACTTCAAGGCTCTTTATTCTGTACTTAATGCTTATAACATTAAGCTTTGTTCTTATACACAAAATTTTTGTCCTTCAGATAGTTGATGGTCAGCAATATGAGGAGAACTTTACTTTAAAGAGTGAGAAGGAGATAAGTCTTCCTTCTACAAGAGGTAACATCTATGACAGAAATGGTAAGCTTCTTGCCTACAATGACCTGGCATATATGATTACTATTACTGATACTATTGAATCTGGTTCAGGTAAGAACCAGAAGCTTAATGATATTATTTACAGAACTTCTTTAATGATTAAAGAAGGCGGAGATACTATAACAAGTGACTTTGCCATCTATCTTGATGAGAATGATAACTATTGTTTCTCAATATCAGGCAATGAACTTCTTAGATTCCTGGCAGATATTTATGGCAGATCTAGTATCAATGACCTTGAATACGAAGAGAAGAATGCTAACCCTGATACTGTTATCGCCTACCTTGCTTCATCTAAAAAGTACGGCGTAGGTCTTTATATGGGGGATGAAAATACTAAGGACAGCTTCGTTCCTATGATGGGTTATACCAAGGAAGAAGTTCTGGATATTATCAAGGTTAGATATAACCTAAGTCTTAATACCTATCAGAAGTACATATCTACTACAATATCAACTCAGATATCAGATAAAACCATAGCTATTGTTATGGAAAATATCTCAAGTCTTGAAGGTGTAGAAATAAAAGAGACTAACATCAGAAAGTACAATGATAGCGTCTATTTCTCGCCTATTATTGGCTATACAGGTAAGATTAGTAAGGAAGAACTGGAAGAGTACGCTGACAGCGAACTTAACTATGATTCCAATGACTACGTTGGTAAAACTGGTATAGAGTACTCTATGGAAAGTCAGCTTCAGGGTATGAAGGGACACCAGACTCTTTACGTTGATAACCTTGGTCGAATTATTGAAACTAAGGATACAGTTAATCCTTCATCTGGTAATGATATCTACCTTACTATTGATGCTGATCTTCAGAAGGCCTGTTATAACCTTCTTGAGCAGAAGATTGCAGGTATTATAGTTAATAAACTAGTTAATGATAAGGTTTCATCTAAGAATGGACGTAATAAAGAGATTCCTATCTATGATGTTTATTATGCCCTTATAAATAATAATGTCATCAACCTTAACCATATGACTAAGTCTTACGCAGGTGACTATGAGAAGCAGGTCAATGCCAAATTTGATGCCAAGATGGATTCTGTTACAAACAACCTTAAGACCAATGTTTTATACAGCGATACACCATATAAGGAATTAAGCGAAGAAAATCAGGTATATGAAAGCTTTATTATTTCTATGATTTCTTCACCTAACTATGGAATACTTATTGAAAGTCAGATTGATACTTCAGATGAAATATATAATAGGTGGAAGGTTGCGGAAGATATAAGTATTCATGACTATCTTATGTATGCTATATCTCAGCAGTGGATAGATACTTCCAAGCTTGATCTTGATGCCAAGTATTCTGATTCTTCAGAAGTTTATGATGCTTTAGTTGATTATATAATTGAACATCTTAAGACTAACTCGGATTTTGCCAAAAAATTATATAAATATATGATATTTGATGATACTGTTTCCGGCAGAGAAATCTGTATGATCTTATGGGAACAGGATATTATTCAGGTTCCATCATCGGATATTACAGCTCTTAAAAGTGGAAGTATATCCTCTTATCAGTTTATGAGAGACCTTATATCAAATATTAAGGTTACGCCTGCTATGCTTGGTCTTGAGCCATGTTCCGGGTCGATAGTTGTTACAGACCCTAATAATGGTGAGGTATTAGCTCTTGTTTCTTATCCGGGTTATGACAATAATAAGCTGGCTAATAATGCTGATTCCAAGTATCTTGCCAAGCTTAATAATGATATGTCTAAGCCTCTTTGGAATTATGCTACACAGCAAAGAACAGCTCCTGGTTCTACATTTAAGATCGTAACTTCTGTTGCAGGTGTAGAAGAGGGGGTAATTACAACAAATACTGTTATTGAGTGTAATGGTATATTTGATAAACTTAACGGAACTATTCACAAATGCTGGATTAGCCCAGGGCGACATGGTAATATGACCCTTCGCTCGGCTATAGCTAATTCTTGTAACGTATTCTTCTACGAAACCGGTTACAGACTTGCTAATGATGGTACAGGATATAATGACCAGTATGGTATAGAGAGACTGGCTAAATATGTAGAGATGTTTGGCTTAAGTGAAAAATCAGGTGTTGAGATATCCGAATCAGAACCTCAGGTATCAGATCAGTACCCGGTTGCTTCAGCTATTGGTCAGGGTACTCACTCATATACGACCGTTGGTCTTGCAAGATATGTTAGTGCTGTTGCAAATAATGGTACAGTTTATGAACTATCTCTTATACATGCTATAAAAGATTCTAAGGGTAATGATTTATATACATATACTCCTGAAATAAAAAATCAGATTACTCTTAGTCAGGACCTGTGGAATAATGTTCACTACGGTATGAGAGATGTTATTACAAGTAAGAAATACTATGCTGATTATCCTATAGCATGTGCCGGAAAAACTGGTACCGCCCAGGAGTCTGCTAATAAGCCTAACCACGCTTTATTTATAGGATATGCACCTTTTGATAATCCTGAGATTGCAATTGCAACCCGTGTAGCTAATGGTTATTCATCTGACTATGCTGCACAGATTGCCAAGGATGTATTTACTTACTACTTTAAGATTAAAGATACCAATGAGCTTATTACAGGTACTGCCTCAGAAGCTGTTGTGGAAACTACAGGTGATTAATATGTCAGATATTAAAGTTAAAGGTTATCCTAATGGAATCATAATTTCATATAATCAATCTCTGACATTTGACGAGATGGTGGAAGTAACTAAAGAGAAGTTTGCATCTTCTAGAAAGTTCTTTGGGAAGAATACTGTTTGTATAATTTTTGATAACATATCATTTACTGATGAGCAGGAAGATATTCTTTGCCAGATTATTAAAGATAATACAGACCTTGATATATTATGTGTTTATCATGAAGATGGTGAGAAAATCGGCCTTTTTAATGAATGTATAAGACTTGTAAATGATGAAAAAGATAAGTCTGATATCTACTTCATTAAGGAAAGTATTATTAATGAAGGCTTTGTTAAGTCTTCTAAAGATATTGTAATTATTGGTGATGTTTATCCAGGGGCTACTGTAGTTTCTGAAAAGAATGTATACATATTTGGTGGTCTCTACGGAACCTGTATGGCTGGGTATAGAAATGAAGGAGCTGAGGAAAAAGTTTCTGATAAGTCTTCTATAGTAACATCCTGCGATATGGCTCCAGAAAAGCTTCTTATTGATGGTATAGAATATGAGAATGATAAGAAGACTTCAAAGTGGGGTATTAAGCCTAAGCTGGTACCTGCTGTAGCATTTGTAAAAGATAATAAAGTTATAATAGAAAATTATAGTAAAGATATATTTGACAGACTTTAATTATGAAAAATAAGTACGAGATTAAAAATTTTAATTTTAAACTGTTACTGCTTTTAATAATTATTACAGTAATTGGAATTATGGCTATTGGTAGTGCGAAACCTTCTCTTCAGACAAGGCAGATGTTTGGTGCTATTTTTGGCATGTTTCTTATGTTTTTTGTGGCATTTATCGATTATAATCTGATACTTAAGTTCTACTGGCCACTATATGGAATTAATCTTGGCCTATTACTTTTTGTTAAGCTTTTTGGTGAATCTTCCAACAATGCCCAAAGATGGGTATCTATTGCTGGTATTCGTTTTCAGCCATCTGAGACAGCAAAAATATTATTGATAGTTTTTTTTGCAGCGTTTATAATGAAAAACAAGGATAATCTTAATAAAATAAGCTTTTTAGTTAAGGCTGTTTTATTTCTGATACCTCCACTTTATCTGATTTTAGACCAGCCTGATCTATCGACAAGTATTATTATTTTAGCTGTTTTTGCAGCAGTATTATTTGTTGGTGGCCTGTCATTTAAGATAATTGGTGGTGCAATAGCAGTAGCTGTTCCTTTGGTTGTTGTATTCTTATTTATCGTACTTCAACCTGATCAGAAGTTAATTAAAGATTATCAGCAGGAACGTATCCTTGCCTGGCTTCAGCCAGAAAAATATGAACTTACAACTGCTTGGCAGACACAGAATTCTATTACAGCAATAGGTTCAGGTCAGTTATATGGTAAGGGAATCAATAATAACGAAGTTGGTTCTGTAAAGAATGGTAACTATATATCTGAGCCTCAGACAGACTTTATCTTTGCTATTATTGGTGAAGAGACAGGTTTCCTTGGTGGCTGTATAGTAATTATTATCGAGATGCTTATATCACTTGAATGTTTCGTCTGTGCAGGTAAGGCCAAGGATGTTGCTGGAACCATAATATGTGCTGGTGTTGGCTGTGTGGTCTGTTTGCAAACATTTATCAACGTTTCAGTTGCAACAGGAATCATACCAAATACAGGTATTCCACTTCCTTTTGTTTCATACGGACTTACAAGTTTAGTAAGCTTGTATATAGGTATGGGTTTAGTGCTTAATGTTGCTTTTCAGAGGAAAAGCTTAAGAAATAGTAATCAGTAGTTAGGAGAATAGTATGAACATTGCTTTAATCGCACATGATGCTAAGAAAAAGCTTATGCAGAACTTCTGTATAGCATATAGACAGATACTTAGCAGAAATGATCTTTATGCTACAGGTACAACTGGAAGACTTATTGAGGAGGTTACTAACCTTACAATTCATAAATATCTTGCTGGTAACCTTGGCGGCGAACAGCAAATTGGTATTCAGATAGAGCATAACCAGATTGATCTTGTTATCTTTTTAAGAGACCCTCTTAATCCTAAGTTTAACGAGATGGATGTTAACAATATAGTTAGACTTTGTGATATTCACAATATTCCACTTGCTACAAATCTTGCTTCTGCAGAATTACTTATCAAATCACTTGAAAGAGGAGAGCTTGAGTGGCGTGAGATGTTCAAATAAAGTATTACTTGCTGCTTTGACTCTTGTAACTTTATCTTTAACAGGTTGTGGTAAAGAGAAGTTACCTCTTGAGTATGGCAAGTATAATTTACCAGATAATTACAATATTGAATCTATGGATGTTCAAAGTGAAGTACCACTTTTTGCATCTGATATATGTGCAGTAAAGGATAATATTACTGACACATCTTCAATTGACCCTTCTTCATTATATGGAGCAGGTGTTTTTGATGTTAATACAAAGAAGACTCTTTATGCTTACAATGTTAATGAAAGAGTTAATCCTGCATCACTTACAAAGATTATGACAGCCCTTGTTGTTATTGAGAATTGTAATCTTGATGATGTGGTTACTGTACCTGACGTATCTATTGGAGAAGAAGGTGTTCAGACATTTGGACTTAAAGAAGGGGATAAGATTACAGTTAAGAACCTTCTTTATATTTCTCTTGTTTATTCAGGTAACGATGCTTCTCTTTGTCTTGCAAAGTATGTTGCTGGATCTGAAGCAGCATTTGCCGAGATGATGAATGCTAAAGCTGCCAGTCTTGGTGCCAGCAATTCACACTTTATAAATCCTCATGGATTAACAAGCAGCGAGCATTATACAACTGCTTATGACTTATACCTTATATTTAATGCTGCATGTAAGCATCAGGAATTTCTTGATATTATTTCTACAGATAAGTATACAGTTTCTTATACAACTGCAGAAGGGGAAGCTAAGGATAAAGAAATCAGCACCACAAACAAGTTCTTAACTGGTGGTTATACTATGCCAGGTTCTGTACAGGTTCAGGGTGGTAAAACTGGATCTACAGCTGCAGCTGGTAAATGCATAATCCTCTATGATGTTGATGGCAATGGTAATCCTTATATAAGTGTTGTTATGGGGGCAAGCAGCGAAGAAAATCTCTATAACACTATGATTAAGCTTTGTAACGATACAATTAGATAGATATGAAATCTTTACCTAAAATTGGTTCAAAAAATAATATCTTAATTGGTTTTTCATTAATATTTCTTGTATATGTTCTATACATAATCTTTACTTATGCCGGAAAATCTAAAGTATTTGCTTATCAGGTAAAAGAAGGCGAGCTTGCAGAAAAGAATATTTATACCGGTCTTATTATAAGAGATGAGACTATATATAAATGTGAAGGCAATGGTTATATAAACTACTTTGCCAGAGAAGGTGAGCACGTTGGTGTAGGTGATCTTATTTATACAATCGACGAAAGCGGCGCAATTGAAGATATAATAAACTCTAATCAGGGAGAGAATTCATTAACAAATGAAGATCTTAATGAACTTAGAACAGAGGCTTCTAATTTTAGGGGCTCGTTTTCTAATGCTAACTTCTATAAGGTCTATGATTTTAAATATTCTATTAAAGGGCTTGTTAGCAAGCTTGGCAATATGAATCTGCTTGATAAACTTACAAGTAACAATGCTATGGGCAATATTGTTAAGATGTGTACTGCTCAGAAGGCTGGCTATGTTGTTTATAATACAGATGGCTTAGAATCTGTATCTGTTAATGGTATTACCAGTGACATGTTTAATAAAGCTAATTATGAAAAGACAGTTTTTGCCAGCAATGATTTAGTTTCAGATACAACTGCAGCTTATAAACTAATTAATGATGAAGAGTGGCAGGTTGCTATTAATATAACTAAAGATAAGTATAAGTCTCTTGAAGGAACTGATTATGTAAGAGTTAGATTCCTTGAAGACCAGAAGGAACTTAATGGTAAAGTCGACCTTATTCAAAATGGTGACGAATACTTTGCCTTGCTAACATTTAACACTAATGTATTAACCTATGCTACCAAAAGATATGTAGATATTGAGCTTCTTGGAACAGCTAGAAAGGGACTTAAGATTCCTGTAACGTCTATTGTTCATAAGCAGTTTTTTATAATACCTAAGGAATATGCAATAGAAAAGGGCGAGGAGAATACTTATTATTTCCTTAAGAAGTCGTTTAAAGATGATGGTACTATTTCAGCTGAGCTTACTGAAGTTGAGGTATATTCAGAAACAGAAGATTCCTACTATGTTGATGATACTGTTTTAAAGATAGGTGATTATCTTCTAAAGCAGGATTCAACAAGCGAGTTCCCAGTTAGTACAAAAGGTGAACTAGTTGGTGTATATAATATTAATAAGGGATACGCTGACTTTAGACAGATTTCTATCCTTTATCAAAATGATGAATATGCCATAGTTAATTCAAATACAGCATATGGTCTTAATGTTTATGACTATATTGTTTTAGATTCTTCAACTGTTAAAGATGAAGAAATCTTATATAAATAATGCTAAAAAGGAAGACTTATATGATTAAAGATAATATTAAGTTTGTTAAAGAAAATATTAAAACTGCCTGTGATAAAGTAGGGCGTAAGACTGAAGATGTAACACTAATAGATGTTAGTAAAACCAAGCCTATAGAGATGCTTAAAGAAGCTTATGATGCAGGCGAAAGAGACTTTGGTGAGAACTATGTCCAGGAACTTGTAGATAAGATTCCTCAGATGCCTGAAGATGTTAGATGGCATATGATTGGGCACCTTCAGACTAATAAGGTTAAGTATATAGTTGGTAAGGTTTCTCTTATACATAGCGTAGATACACTGCATCTTGCTCAGGCTATATCTAAAGAATCCATAAAAAGAGATGTAACCTCGGATATCCTGGTTGAGATTAATGTTGCTGGTGAAGAGTCTAAGTTTGGAACCAGCGATATGTCTGCTAACCTTGAGATGATTAAAGAAATCTCAAAACTTCCAAATATTGTTATTAAAGGTCTTATGACAAGTGCTCCTTATACTGAAGATCCAGAAACTAATAGGGATTATTTCAAAGAACTTAAGGCATTTGCATATAATGAAGCTAAGGAATATATAAGCGGAACTCCTGAATTATCAATGGGTATGACTGGTGACTATGTAGTAGCAGTTGAAGAAGGAGCTACTATGGTCAGAGTTGGAACTGGAATTTTTGGAGAAAGAGATTATAGCAAAAAGTAATTAAATATGATATTATTGATAGAGGTTGACATAATAATTTTATGTTAACCTCTATATTTTTTATAAAATTATGTAAACTTTTAGTTGACATAATAATTATTATGTATCATAATATCAATATGTGGGATAATATTTTTTATTTCACAAAATATATTGTGTATACTAAGGGAGATTTTTATCATGGGTGCAATTGATAAGTTTTTAAATGCTATGAAGATGAACACAGACGTTGATGATGACGATTATCTTGATGGCTACGATGATGTTGAAGAAGAAGCTGTAAAACCAGCTAAGAGAGTAAGATCTAATGATGAAGAGAAGAAGATTAACAAGGTTACTTCTATCGCTTCAAAGAAGAGAGCTTCAAATAGTTCAAATCTTGAGATTTACTGCTTAAAGCCAACAAGTATCGATGACGCTAAAGAAGTTGCTGATACTTTATTAGAGAACAAGGCAGTAATCCTTAACTTAAACAATATTGATGTTGATCTTGCAAGAAGAGTACTTGATTTCTCTGTAGGTTCAGCTTACGCACTTCGCGGAACACTTCAGAAGATTACAGATTCAATTTATGTAATTGTTCCTGAAGGTGTTGATATTTCAGGTGCATTTGTAGACGGAATTTCTCAGTAATACTAACAGCACCCTGAATATATATATTTGATAAATACAGCAGTAAACGATATAATCTATATTGTTGCTGCTGTTTTTTTATTCTGCTTAGTGCTTTAAGGTCAGGCGGTGTTTGGCAGCTACAATATACTTGATTATTTTACTTAAAGAAAGGTTATATATTATGTCTAAGTTAATTACAGTGAATGTTAATAAGAAACCTGCTTATGACATTATGCTTGAGAAAGATTTCTCTATGCTTAAGGGTAAGCTGGTTGAGCTTGAATATACAGGTAAAAGATGCTGTATCGTATGTGATTCTAATACTAATAAGCTTTATCTAGCTAAGCTTAAGAAGGCTATTGAAGGTGTTTTTGATACTGTTGTAGATTATACCTTTGAAGCAGGCGAAGAAAGAAAGAATACTGATACTGTATATTCTATAATTGAAACATTAGTTAATAACTCATTTGATAGACATGATATCTTAATAGCTCTTGGCGGAGGAGTTGTAGGCGATATAACAGGTTATGCTGCTGCTATATATATGAGAGGTATTGATTTTGTTCAGGTTCCAACAACGCTTCTTGCCTGCGTTGATTCAAGTATAGGTGGTAAGACCGGCGTTGATTTTAAGTCTTACAAGAACCTTGTTGGTGCATTTAAGATGCCTTCACTTGTGTATATTGCTATTGATACACTTTTATCGCTTCCAGAGAGACAGTACTATAATGGTATGGGCGAGGTAATGAAGTATGGTCTTATTATGGATGCTTCATTATACGAATGGATAATTGAGAAGATGTATGATATCCATGATAAAAAGTATGAAACTCTTGAAGAGATGGTTGGATATTGTATAGATTGTAAGAAGCGTATAGTTGAAAAAGATCCTTTTGAAAAGGGAGACAGGATGCTTCTTAACTTTGGTCATACAATTGGTCATGCTATTGAAAGAGAAAAGAACTTCGAATTTTTACATGGTGAATGTATAGCACTTGGTATGGTTGCTGCAGCATATATGTCTCTTAAAAAAGAGAAGATTTCTTCTGATGAATTCTATGAAATAAGAGATATGTTTGTACCTTTTAACCTTCCAATTACTATTGATAATATTGATCCTCAGAAGATACTTGAAACTCTTAAGCATGATAAGAAGAGTAACGGAAAGACAGTTAAGTTTATTTTACTTAAGAAGGTTGGTAAAGCTTATATTGATGAAACAGTTACTGATGAAGAGATTCTCGCTGCAATAAGAGAAATTCATTTTACTGAAGAAGATATGAAGGCTTAAATTAGCCAAAAATAATCCTATAAGGTGGTTTTTGTTTTGGAAAATAAATTAGTTAATAATAGAGCAAAGATGATAGTTATCGACTTTATTCTTATGCTTGTATTAGTTGCTTTAGATCAGTTTGTAAAATATGTTTTTATTCCTATGAAAGGTAAGAATCCTATTGTTATTATTGATAAGATTCTTGAATTAACATATGTAGAAAATAGAGGGGCTGCCTTTGGTATGCTTAAGGGCCAGCGTATTTTCTTTATTTTTCTTGCTATTATATTCTTCTTATTTATGGGCTTCATAATTGCCAAGCTTCCATATGAGAAGAAGTTCCTTAAGCTAAATATAGCATTTGCATTTATATTTGCAGGGGCTATTGGCAATACTGTAGACAGAATTATTAGAGGATATGTAATCGACTTTATTTACTTTAAAGTTATTGATTTTCCGGTATTTAACGTGGCTGACGTATATATTACTGTAGCTACATTATTTGTAGTGATATTTATTATATTCTGCTATAAGGAAGAAGATTTTAACTTCCTTAAAAAAGAGAAAGAAAACAGAAAGATTTCTAAGCAAGATGGAAGAGAATAGGTTTATTGTATCTGAGGATTATGAAGGTACAAGAATCGACAAGTATCTTTCACTTCTTAATCCTGGCTTATCCAGATCTTATATCCAAAAGTTAATTAAAGAAGATGGATTTGTTACTGTTAATGGTAATAAATGCAAGAATTCAACAGTTTTAAACACTTCAGATGAAGTGTTTATTAATATACCTGAACCTGTTGTTCCTAATATTGAGGCTGAGGATATACCTCTTAATATTGTTTATGAAGATAGTGATTTTCTTATAATTAATAAACCTAAGGATATGGTGGTTCATCCGGCTCCAGGACATTATAGCGGCACATTGGTTAATGGAATACTTAATCATTGTAAGGATTTATCTGGTATCAACGGCGTACTAAGACCTGGTATTGTTCATCGTATTGATAAGGACACAACTGGACTTCTTATTATCTGTAAGAATGATAAAGCTCATAATGATATTGCTGCCCAGCTTAAGGAACACAGCATAGAGAGAACTTATATCGCCTTATGTGATGGTAATATAAAGGTAGATGAAGGTGTAGTAGACAAGCCAATTGGCAGGGATAAGAATGACAGAAAGAAGATGTCTGTAAACAATCCTGATGGTAAGAATGCTGTTACCCACTATAAGGTACTTGAAAGGTTTGGTAAGTATACCCTTATAAAATGCAATCTTGAAACTGGAAGAACTCATCAGATTAGAGTTCATATGGCTTCACTTGGTCATCCAATTGTTGGCGATGAGGTTTATGGTCATAAGAGTGAATTTAAAACATTTGGTCAGATGCTTCATGCTAAAACTATTGGATTTGTTCATCATAGTTCTAAAGAATATGTTTCTTTTGACAGTGAACTTCCTGAGTATTTTGAAAAAATATTAAATAGACTTCGAAATAAATAAAACTACGTAGAGATATTCCTTTGAGGTGCCCCCAAAAAGTTACACTTACGTAGTTTTTTGTATTTTATTATTTTATCGATTTCTTTTTTATGATTTATTCTTTACGCAGTTTTACTATGTTAGCGGCTTTCCTTTTTATATCTTCATCCATGGATGCGTAGTGTTTCTTTGTGGTATTAACATCTTTATGGCCAAGTACGCTGGCAACTAAGTATATATCACCGGATTCCTGATATAAAGATGTACCGTATGTAGATCTAAGTTTATGAGGGGTTATTTTCTTAAGGGTTGTAACCTCAGAGGCGTATTTCTTAACCAGGTTTTCAACGGCTCTTACTGATATACGTCTGTTTTGCATAGATAAGAATAAGGCTTCTTCGTGACCTTCTGAAGGAATGATTTCACGTCTGTATATCAAATAATTTTCTAAAGCTTCTAGAACTTCATCACCGAAGTAGATATTAGATTCGTTACCGCCTTTTCTAACCACCTTAATCTTGCAGTTATCAAAATCTATATCCTTAATATTAATACCTACACACTCTGAAACTCTCATACCGGTTCCAAGTAGGAGAGTAAGGATACATAAATCTCTTGGCATAGTAATGGCATGGTATTTCTTTTGATGTTTTGACTGACCTTCATAGCCATTTTCTACTATATCAAGGAGTTTAGCTACTTCATTAGGGTCAAGTTTTATAATTGTTTTATCATGAATCTTAGGTGCATGAACTATTGAAGCTGGATTTTCTTTTATTTTTTCTGATTCATAAAAATAATTAAATAGCCCTTTTACAGCTGAAAGTTTTCTAGCTTTGCCACGTTCATCATTGGTATGAATCTGACCATCCTGGCCATCATAATAAGACAAATATTCCATGTAGTTTTCAATATCTGTTTTTGAGATTTTATTTAAGCAATCAATTTTTAAATCTTTGATTTTATCTTCATCACCAGCAATATATCTAAAGAATACAGCTAAATCGTAGGCATAGCCAATCTGAGTTCTGGTTGAAACTCTGTCATTAATTCCTCTAAAAAACTGGGTACAAAAATCAGGGAGCTTGTCTTCAAGTTCACGAAGTTTTAAAGAATTATAGATTTTTATATCGTTATGATAATTTCCAGTAGATTTGAATTCCTTCATATCAGGTATGCCTCAAAATGTTTGATCTGTTTATATTTTAGCATAATTTAACAGCTTGCGAAGTAATATGTTCTGTAGTTAAAAGGGGTTTTGCCAGCCAGTATCTGCTAAATATGCATATTTTCTACCATTAGCAACTCTTTTGTGGTAAAATTTATTATGTAAACAGTTTAAAGTGATAAAGTAGTCACTGTGAAAGGGGCTTTGTATGAGTTACAAAGAAAAGTATAAACAGTATCTTGGATGGGGGTTAACAATATTCTTTTCTTTATCAGGAGTTTTGTTATTCTATTATATCCTTACTAATCATAGAAATTTACTTAATAGTATCGGAACATTCTTTAGCGTAATTACACCAGTTATTATAGGTATAGTTATAGCTTATTTGCTTTCTCCAGCAGTTAATCGCATCGAAGGAATTATATATAAGAAACATGTTTACAATGCTAAGCAGCGTAGGAGAGTAAGAGTACTGGTTACTTTCTTTGTTGAAATACTTTTTATACTCCTTATTTTTGGCTGTATATCACTTATTCTTCCACAGCTTATTTCTTCTATTACAAATATTACTGATAACTACAACGAATATTATAAAAACTTTATGAAGTGGCTTACTGGTCTTGAGGAAAAATATCCTAAGGCTAGTAAACAGATTGAAATATTTGTTGATAAATATTCAGTTAAAATTAATGAATATTTTAATTCGAAACTTATCCCAAAGATCCAGAATATGGTTCTTGATTTAACAACAGGAATTTTCTCGTTTATCAAGGCAATTTTTAACTTCTTAATTGGTATCTTAATTTCATTTTACTTATTATTTAGTAAGGAAAAATTTGCGGCTCAGGGAAAGAAAATTTGTTTTGCTTTCTTTAAGAAAGATTCAGCCAATGCATTTATTCATAATGTAAGATTTGCTGATAAAACATTTAACGGATTTATTGTAGGTAAAATCGTTGATTCAATTATTATCGGAATAATCTGCTATATCTGCACAATATTCCTTAAAACACCATATCCAATACTTGTTTCAGTAATTATTGGTGTAACTAATGTAATTCCTTTCTTTGGACCATTTATCGGAGCTATTCCTTGCGGAATCCTTCTTTTATTAGTTGATCCAAAGGCATGCTTATACTTCTTAATTATGGTATTTTTACTCCAGCAGTTCGATGGAAATATCCTTGGACCAAGAATTCTTGGTTCATCTACAGGAATTACTGGTTTCTGGGTAATCTTTGCAATTACCTTATTTGGTGGTTTATGGGGACCAACTGGTATGATTGTTGGTGTACCTTTATTCGCTGTAATTTACACTGTAATTTCAGCTATGTTAAAAACTAAGTTAAATGCTAAGGGATTAACTTCTCAGACAGATGCATATACTAATATGAACTTTATTGATAAGGATGATAAATTCGTAACTATTCCTAAGGAAGATATAGTTACAATTACATCTGCTAAGAATATTAATAATCATCTGGAATATATTAAGACTAATCCTATATCTAAGAAGAATGTTCTTGGCTTTAAAAAGAAGGTTAAGACAGATAAGAAAGATAAAACTAATAAAGAAGACTAAAACCCTTATATAGAGCGGCTTTGCAGCTGATAAAGGGTTCAGATTTATTCTAATAATTCACTATAGTAACTCTTCGTAAAATCTGCGTTTTGCGAAGAGTTCTTTATTGCTATTCTGGCAGTTTTATCATGTAGATTTACATTTTTTTAATCACACCACTTAGAAAAATAATTGCAATTACTAATAATAGAATACCCATTATATTCACTCCCAAATTTAAAATATAATCAATTAGTAGTCATTATAACATCTCAATTTAAACCTGGGTATATAAAGAATGTTTAATTAAATCATTTTAATGCAATGTTTCTTCATAATAAGGTACTACAATCATCTGGCCTGCATATAAATCATCTGATTTAAGATTATTAATTGATTTTACTTCTTTAATGTATTCTGTAGTTGATTCTTTGTCTGATTTATTTTCAGAAGCTATAGACCATAATGTATCACCAGATTCTACATAAATCTTATGAAAATACTTATATGAAGCGCCATCCTGGCTCTGAGCGTTAGATTTGTTTGAATATAAGGTAAAAACAATAAAAATAACTGCAATAGCTGTAAAGATAACGTAGGATGCTCTTCTACTTACACCTTTTCTTATAACTATTCTTCTAATCTTACGAATTGTTCTCTTAATTAGTCTTCTAATGGATTGATAAAAGTATAAAAGGATAAGGAAGATCAATTCTCCGATTTTTAATGTGTTTTTTACCAAGGCATTTTCTAAAAACATCTTACATTACCTCCATATAGCTAATGCTTTTACAGTTTCCAAACTAACACTGAACGTCTGTTCATGCTCTAATAATAACGAACAAAAATTCGAATGTCAATACTAAATTCGAACATATTTTCATTTTTTCGAACATTTATTCCGAAAATGTGTTTGATAAATCAGAAAGTATGTGTTAAAATAAGAAAAAACAATTATAGGAGGTTTTAATATATGGCTAAAGGTAAAATTACACCTAAGCAGCAACAGGTATTAGATTTTATTAAAGACAGTATCGTTAAAAAGGGTTATCCACCTACTGTTAGAGATATTTGCGTAGCTGTTAATCTTAGCTCTACTTCTTCTGTACATGCTCATCTTGCTACACTTGAAAAGAATGGTTTTATTAGAAGGGACCCTACAAAGCCTCGTGCTATTGAAATCTTAGATGATTCTTTCAATGTTATGCGTCAGGAAATGACAAGTATACCTGTTATTGGGACTGTAGCTGCAGGACTTCCTATTTTAGCTCAGCAGAATATTGATGGTTACTTCCCTCTTCCTGTTGAATATGTTCCTAATGCTGAAACTTTTGTTTTAAAAGTAAAAGGGGAAAGCATGATCAACGTTGGAATTTACGATGGAGACTCAATATTTGTAGAATGTTGTAATACTGCTCGTAATGGGGATATTGTAGTAGCTTTAATAGATGACAGCGCTACTGTTAAGACATTTTATAAAGAGAATGGTCACGTTAGACTCCAGCCTGAGAATGACTCTATGGAGCCTATTATCGTACCAGATTGTCAGATACTTGGTAAAGTATTTGGTGTATTTAGATTATGTAGATAGGCCTGGAATTATGGCAAATTAGAGTGTTATAAACTTACCATCTCTCCAGATGTTATCAAGGTTATAGAAACCTCTGCTTTCTTTATCAAAGATATGAACAACTATATCCTTGTAATCCATAAGAATCCAGTTACCCTTTTGATAACCTTCGATTTGAGATGGAACTAAAGAAAGTTTCTTTAACTGCTCTTCTACGTTATCTGCTATGGCGTGAACCTGGTTAATATTATCACCGCCACATATTACAAAATAATCTGCAAGGCTGGATATTTGGCTTATATCTATGAGCTTGATATCCATGCCTTTTTTATCGTCTATAGCATTATATATTTTAGTTAATACTTCTTTTATTTCCATTTATTTAAACCCTAATTTATTTCCTATTTTCTATTAATTCTTTGTAGAATTCATAAGCCTTCTGGCTCTTCGAATCTATAATCATTTCCTTGTTATTAAGATGTTTTAGAGTGTTCTCTAAGATAATATATATACCCATATCTAAATCATTAAAGATAACTTCTCTAATCTGGTCAAGTCCAAGAATCTTCTTTCTGTTAGGCTCGATATAATCAGCTGAAAAGATGATTTTTTCCAAAAGATTCATATTAGGCTTACCTGTTGTATGGTATTTAATAGCTGAAAGAATCTCTTTATTCTTAATACCATATTTCTCTTTTGCCATAACTCTACCAAGCTTAGCGTGTATAAGAAATGGATTTTGAACCTCGACTTTAGTAAGCTTAACTCCGTATTTATTACAGAGTTCAAATTTTTTGTCGTTATCATAACATTTGGCGCAGTCATGAAGTAATCCTGCCACCAGGGCCTTCTCAGGATCTGCTCCAAATCTCAAAGCCATGGCAAATGCTGTATAAGCTACTCCAATAGTATGCTCATATCTTTTAGGCTCTAATACTTTAATTAATGATTTTTTTAACTCTTTTATATCGTAGTTCATGTTAATATAAGTTTTTCTCTTTGATAAAGGCATAAACACTTGGTATTATATACTTTTCTGCTCTAATATCACCTTTTTCAAGCATTTCTCTTAAAGATGTAGATGAAATATCAAAGTCAAAGTCTATAAGCTTTATTTTAGCCTTATATTCTCTTTCTAACCTATTAGCTTCAGCTTTAGTTTCCACATTAAAACTGCCATTAATTCTTCGCCTTAAAACTAACAAAGTAGAATCGTTTAATATATCCTGATAATTCTTCCACTTATCAATATATAAGAGGGAATCCTCTCCTATTAAAAAATATATTGTTTTATTAGGATATAAGTCTTTAAAATACTTAATTGTCTCAAAGGTATATGATGGACCTTCTCGTTTAACTTCTACATCAGATAATATAACCTTAGAATTATCTTTAAAATAATCCTCTAGGGCAATCCTGCACATGTCATATCTAATTAATGCGTCGGTAACGCCGCGTTTTAAGTATGAATTTCCGGTTGGAATAACATATAAGGACTGTATATCAATATTTTCTAATATAATAGAAATCATTTTTAGGTGGCCTATATGTATAGGATCAAATGTTCCACCAAATAAGCATATATTATTGCTCATATTAAGCCCTCGTACTTATACTTTCATACCCAACTTCCTCCCCTAGGTGTATTTTTCGACATTTGCTTGCAACAGGAGAAAAATACACCTGGGGGAAGGGAAGCGTTTCTTAAAAACAAGTTTAGCCACTAAACATAACCCTATCTTGGAAGCTCTATAACCTTATTATCCTTGTTTTCCTTGTATAAAACTATCTTCCTACCAATAACCTGAACTAATGTAGATCTGGTTCTGTCAGCTATACTGTTAGCCATCTCCATTATATCTGCATCAGAAGACTTAAGAACGTTGATCTTAATAATCTCTCTATTGTTAAATGCTTCTAATACAGCATCTGTAATCTCTGGTGTAAGGTTAGATTTACCAATCTGCATAATTGGAGATTCGTTAGCTGCTAAACTTTTTAAATAAGCTCTTTGTTTACTGCTTAAATTCATAATTAATCCTCTTACTTATAATATTCAAAAGAAAAACCATACATACGAACTGTATCGCCCTCTCCTATGCCTAATGCTTCAAGTTCTTTTAAGATACCATTCTGCTTAAGGAACTTCTGGAAGAATGCGAAACCTTTTTCTGATTCAAGGTTTGTATATCCAAGCATTTTCTCAATACGAGGTCCTTCTACAACATATTCATCATTTTCATTATCATATGATACGTAGAATGGCTCGTCTGAAGGAGCAAGTTCATTGTCAGGGTCAAATTCGCTTTCAAATACAGTCTCGTTACCTTTTAGTTTAGTTAACTCCTGATATGTATATGAAATAAGCTCTTTAACACCTTCGCCTGTAAGAGTACTTATTGGGAATACCTTAATACCCTTTGGCTCGAACTCTGCCTTTATTTTATCTACAGGAGAAACGAATTCTGGATAAATAAGTTCTCCATCTTCATCAATGTCAATTGGCTCAACTTCTGTATTAATAGCATCTATCTTGTTTGCTGCTATAATCTGTGGAAGTGAAGCAACTTTATCGCTATAAGCTTTAAGCTCTTCATTAATCTTATAGAAGTCTTCGATTGGGTCTCTGCCTTCTACTGAAGCTGCATCTAAGATATGGATAAGTATTTTATTTCTTTCAATATGTCTTAAGAACTCATGTCCAAGACCTACACCTTGTGAAGCGCCCTCTATAAGTCCAGGAATATCTGCAATAACAAATGATGAACCCTGGCCTACACTTACAACACCAAGATTAGGTGACAGTGTTGTAAAGTGATAATCTGCTATCTCAGGTCTTGCGTTGGAAACCTTTGATAAAAAGGTTGATTTACCAACGCTTGGATAACCTACAAGTCCTACGTCAGCAATAATCTTAAGTTCAAGAATAACTTCAACTTCTTTAGAAGGCTGACCTGGCTGGGCGTATTTTGGAGCCTGCATAGTTGATGTAGCATAATGTTGGTTACCGCATCCACCTCTACCACCTGTTAAGACTTTATATTCTTTAACATCACCAGACATATCTATAATTACTTTGCCTGTAGATGCTTCTTTAACAATAGTCCCCTTTGGAACTTTAAGTATTATATCCTGACCGTCTTTACCACGACAGTTACGTTTGCCGCCTTCTTCACCATTGGTAGCTGCAAATTTATGCTTATGCTTATAATCAACCAAAGTATTCATACCTGGATCAACTACAAAAATAACATCGCCGCCTCTGCCGCCATCTCCGCCATCTGGACCACCATCTGGAACGTATTTTTCTCTTCTAAATGATACGTGACCATCTCCGCCTTTACCGCTCTTAATCACTATCCTAGCTCTATCAGCAAACATAATAATCTCCGTCTAATACCTATGATTCTAAAAAAGCCTGAGACCACAAGGGCCTCAGGCCAAAGTTTGAAATAATAGCAAACTTATAACAATTCGTTATTTCTCAACTGGATATACACTAGCCTGCTTCTTATCACGGCCTTTTCTTTCAAACTTAAGAACTCCGTCAACTAAAGCAAATAATGTATCATCACCACCACGACCAACGTTCACACCTGGGTGAATCTTTGTTCCGCGCTGTCTGTATAAAATGTTACCAGCCTTAACGAACTGACCATCAGCTCTTTTTGCTCCAAGTCTTTTTGACTCTGAGTCTCTACCGTTCTTTGTAGAACCAACACCCTTTTTATGAGCAAAAAATTGAAGGTTTAAATTCATCATGGTTTTATACCTCCTTAATTACTAAACTAACATACTTCTTACCATATTCTTTAATAACTCCTTTTAAACCAAGGATTAAAGAATCAGCAAATAACGAAGCATCTCTTACTGAATCTTCACTGTTTCCATCTTTTAGAGACATAAGTATATATCCATCATCAGGATTCTGTGAGAGATTCATGTCACAACCTGCTATTTCTTCTATAGAATTAATTGTATTGATTACCAGCATAGAAACTGCGGAACAAACAATGTCTTTTCCATATTCATCGAAACCAGCGTGGCCGTCACATTCTAACTGTTTAAAAATACCATTTCTGTCTTTTGTAATTGTTACAGAAATCATAATACATATCCCTTAAATATAATTAAGCGTTGATCTTGTCAATCTTAACCTGGGTGTATGCTTGTCTATGACCATTCTTCTTGTGGTATCCGGTTTTTCTCTTGTACTTGTATACAATAACCTTCTTGCCTCTTCCCTGCTCTACAACTGTTGCAGATACGCTAGCCTTAGCTACGTCCTTGCCAACCTTAAGTGAGTCATCAGAAACAGCAACTACCTGGTCAAATGTTACAGTATCACCAGCGTTACCCTCAAGCTTCTCTACTTTGATAAGATCACCTTCAGATACACGGTACTGCTTTCCACCTGTTGCAATAATTGCGTACATGACGTTTCCTCCTATTACATTTACTCGCTAAATTCGGTGCTTTCTATATATAATTGCTTACATATAGGCAGACTTCTACCTCTTTATGCGGCATACTCTAGCATAATACCATTATGAAGATATTATGTCAAGTTTTATTTGGAACAGACAAGATAAAATCGATGGCTGTTCCCTGCGCGGCTCCCGTCCGGCTTTTGCCGGTAACATCCCTGCGGGAGCCTGTGCATAAAAAAGAGGGGTGAATATTTATTCACCCCTCGTCTGTTCATAAAACAAATTATAATTCATTCATAATCTTTGTCTTATATCCGTTGTATTCCTCATCACTGATGATTCCATTCTTATTAAGATCCATAAGCATCTTAATCTTCTTTGTGAATTCATCTTCATCCTTACTTGGAGCAAAGATATCTTTGATAAGTTCATTCTTCTTAGCTTCGTAATCTTCGCTAGAAATAAGACCTGTATCTCTTGCTGCCATGTAAAGTCTTGTTCTTAAGATATCATCTCCGATAGAACCAACTTCTTTAAGCATCTCAACCTTCTTGCCATGGAAATCCATCTCAGAAACCCATTCTTTTTCTTTGAGCTTAAGTACTCTAACTGACTTAAACTTGAATGAATCTTCATCAGCTGCAGGAAGTGTCATAACTTCTGAAATAAGTGTCTTCTGCTTATCTTTGTATTCAGCATCAGCTACTGTACCAGACTTAACCATTGCTGGCCATTTAGAAAGCTTCATATCAAGAGCTTCTACTGTATCTCTAGCTGTTGGTGTAAGAATCTTCTTAAGCTCAGCCATATCGCTTTCGTATTCAGATACTGGAATCATCTCAGCATCTCTAAGAATTGGAAGCTTCTGAAGCTTTAAGCAGAATAAATCATCAGGATCAAGTGGATTGTAAGCTACTGAATCAAGAACTGACTGCTTCTTAGCTGCATATTCTGACTCGTTAATAAGCTCACTCATAAGAACTATAGGAGCCTTAGCCATGTTATCCTTGAATACTGTAAGATCCTTTGTATTTGTATCAAATACTTCATTAACGATCTGTTCTTTATTAGATGTAAACTCAGCGTCTGAAAGCATACCTGCCTTCTTCATCTGGAATATCTTCTGAATCTTGTCACAGAACTTACCAAGACCCTTCTCATCACAGAATAACTTAAGTTTCTTCTCTTTGTACTCTTCGTCTGTTGTCATACCACATTCGTGCATAACATCGAGTTTCTTAAGTTTCTGCTCGTATGTCTCATCATTTTCCTTCTTAGCAGGTGCTGGAGCAGGTGTAGGAATTGCTGCTGGAGCAGGTGCTGGAGTTGGAGCAGGTGCTGGTGCTGGACTTGGAGCTGCAGCTGGCGATGGATTAATTGGTGCAAATGCTGGAGCAGGAGTTGGAGCTGCTGCTGGAGCAGGTGCTGGCGCTGGAGCTGGTGCAGGCGCTGGGGCTGGTGCAGGAGCTGGTTCTGGAGCAGGTGCTGGTGCTGGTGCAGGCTTAGCTGCAGGAGCTGCTGCTGGAACTGGTGTAGGTGCCTTTGGAGCTGGTGAAGATGACTTCTTAGAATCTGATCCAAGACCACCTGCTTCTTTAGCAACCTTGTTTAAAGTATCAATTGCTCTATCCATATCTTTAAGGCCAGGAAGAATTGTCTGTGTCTTCTTAGCACCGTAAAGTGTCTGTAATTTTGTAACAAGAATAAGTGCGTCAGAACCCTGGAACTCACCCTTCTTTACATCTCTGATATCCTTTGCTGGATAATCATATTGAGAAATATATTCATTTTTACCTTCTTCGTTACAGATATAACCTTTACCAGTAATCTTTACTCCATCTGGCTTTGTGTCATCAATCTGTAAGAAAAGTTTTTCCTGATTTTTCGCTGATAAGAAGCTTTTTAAACTGCTTCCCCAGTTGCATTGAAATACCTCAACACCCATTTTAATATTACCTCCATTAAAATAATCATTTTAAGACTATGTTTATAATAACAATTAAAAAAGGCTATTTCAAACAGTTTTTTGTTCAAAATAACCAATATCTTAAATCAACTATTATAGTTATATTTTATATTTGATTTACAAGTGTTAATTATCAAATTAGCGCAATATAGTTTTATCTAGTATAGATTTATAACTATATATATCTCCTGCTTGCTTAACCCTCGTTAGCTCGAAAAGCCCCAATTTAGTTATATCTACAAGTTTTGGACTGTGTTTTACACTTTCAAGTGCTGAAGTGAGGGCTTTTGTCAAAATAGTTATATCTTTTTCAGATTTCATGTTAATAAAATCAACAATTAGTATGCCAGATAAATTACGTACCCTTATTTGGTATGCAATCTCTTTTGCTGCTTCTAAATTTACATCTAAAATATACTGATTTTTTTCTTTGTTATTCTTGGCGCTGCCACTGTTTACATCAATAACATTCAAAGCTTCTGTAGGATTGATGTAAATATAGCCGTCATTTTTTAGATTTACCTTGTCTGAGATAATATTCTGATACTTGGATTTAAGTCCAAATAGAGATACAAGATCAACCTTGCTATCCTTATATAACGTAATCTCATATTCTGGAGCAAGTTCTTTAATATAATCATAGGCTTCTTTATTATCGGCTATAATCTTTGTAGAATCTTTAATAAGTTCATAGAGGGCAGAGGAATCAGTATATATCTTGTTATACAAAAGTCTGTTTTTGCACTTATCTTCTATGCCATCTAAAAATTCTATTTTCTCTTCTATATCAGAACATAAATCAGATATTAAAGTATCTATTTCCTCCAAAGTAGCAAAGTCACCTGTTCTAACAGTGATATTATATTTACTAATATCTATATCTTTAGAAGCAAAATAGATAAGAACAGTATCTTTGATTAAAGTTCTTTTTTTATCTTCTATTTTCTTGGATATACTAACCTGCCCCAGAGTTTTTGCCAAAGAAACTACAGACAAACTTCCTGTAAGCTCAAAAAGTGTTGTGCCATAAGCAGATTTATTCTTATAAGCTTCTTTCTTAATCTGAACAGGGAGGGTATCGCCGCATTTAAGACTTCCATCGTATTCTCTGTTAAGGAGCTTTACCTGTCCAATTTCATCTTCCTGTAAAAAGACTTCTTCTTTATCAGATATAGCCAGGAAATATCCTTTGATTCCTTTAATGTATTTATTAACTCTGGCAATATAGATATCTTTATAGCTTGCTTTATTTACCTGACAAACTAAGAATTCTTCTATCCTGTTATCTGCAAGTGAAAAAAAGACAAAATCATCCCCTGTTTTAAATGCCAGAAGGGTTTTGTCTTTTGTAATTATATTCTGTTCTTCGGTTTTGATCCTTGGTTTAATCATTTATTATCCGATCTGGTCAACGATTCTTTATTGACTTAAAGAAACAATACTGCCATCTTCGGCCTGTCCATAAATATCAGTACGTAGTATTGCCTCTACTTTTAGATTCTTTCCTATATTATCAGAAATAGCTTCTATAACAGAAACTGGTTTTATATTAAGGGCGCTACCAGACTTAAGTAACATATATAAAATACCATCGGAATCAGCCTTTAGTTCAAAGATACCTTCCTTAATATCTTTTTCAACTACTTCTTCTTTTTTCTTCTTACCGCATTTTTTCTTGCTTATTATGATTTCCGGTTTAGCAACTAGTTCCTGACACATAAGTTCAAGTTTGTCCTTTGCTAAATCAGCCTGGTCCATCTCGTTTGAAGACACAGTAATCTTATAACCAGCGGCATAGACTGCAGCCATGGCATTTAAAGCTTTTTCTTCAAGGAGTTTAGCAGATTCTATAGCTATACCTTCATTCATAACCTTGTTAAGTCTTGTAACTAAATCTTCAAGACCATCATAAGATACTAAATCAATATCAAGATAATCCCCTGTTGTCTCCATGGAAACTCCAAGAGGATATGCGAATGACATAATCTGATGAGGGTTAAAACCTTCTGAATATCTAATATCAATATTAGCTCTAAGCATAACCTTCTGGAAATATCTAAGCATATCAAGGTGACCAAGATACTTCACTGGGCCTTTTCTTGAAAATTTAAGTCTTACTCTTATATATTTTTGTTCGTTATCAGCCATTGTGAACTCCTGGACATATACCGCACTTGTATGTAAATGCTCCGCATCCGCTGCATTTATCTCTACAGTTTTTAGTTACTATACCTTCTTTAGCATTATTCCACTCTTTAAGAAGGTAGTTCTTTGTAACACCTATATCTATAAAGTCCCAAGGGAAGATTTCATCTTCGCTTCTTTCTCTGAAGATATAGTTTTTATAATCAACATTTGTCTTATCAAAACTTTCCATCCACATATCGTGGTTGTAGTTATCTGTCCATGCGTCGAATATACAGCCATGCTCATAGGCGTATATTATTGCATCTGCAACTTTCCTGTCGCCTCTTGCAAAGATACCTTCAACTATAGAGGTTCCAGCCTCGTGCCAGTGGTAAGATATGCTTCGCTGGTTAAGAACACTTGAAATAGATTTCTTAGTTAGCTCAGCCTTATCTATAAACTGCTGCATATCATTCATCTTAGCCCACTGAAAGGCAGTAAATGGCTTAGGGATAAAGAATGAAGTTGATGCTGTTATGGCAATACGACCATTTCTCTTCTCTTTTGGAAGAACATCATAGTAAGCAAGAGCTACTTCGTTACAAAGTTCTGCTATAGCCTTAATATCTTCCTCTTCCTCGAATGGAAGTCCCAGCATAAAGTAAAGCTTAACCTTGTTCCAACCACCAAGGAAAGCCATCTTGGCACCTTCAAGTATGTTATCTACAGTTAGTCCCTTATTGATAACATTTCTCATACGCTGACTACCAGCTTCCGGTGCAAATGTCAGTGAAGACTTTCTAACATCCTGAATCTTATTCATAACATCTAGTGAAAATGCATCGATTCTAAGTGATGGTAAAGATATATTAATCTTCTTCTTGTTGCACTTATCTATAAGATTCTCGAGAAGAGGTCCAAGTCTGGTGTAATCACTGGTTGATAATGAGCTAAGCGAAAGCTCTTCGTAACCAGTATTTTCAATTAAAGCATCAGCATATTCTAAAAGCTTCTCAACACTTCTTTCTCTAATAGGCTTGTATATTTGACCGGCCTGGCAGAATCTGCAGCCTCTTATACATCCTCTTTGAACTTCAAGTACCATACGGTCCTGAATAGCTCTAATAAATGGAACTATAGGTTTTAAAGGATATGAAACATCATCAAGATCTTTAACAACTTCTTTCTTTACGACTTTTGGAACATCATCATATATAGGCTCCATTGCTTTGATAGTACCGTCGGCCTTGTAAGATATGTTATATAAGGACGGTACGTAAAGACCACCGATATGGCTGGCAAGCCTTAAGAACTCATGCCTTGAAAGCTTCTTTTCTTTACAGTCTTCATATAAATCAAACAGTTCTCTATATTTTGTTTCACCTTCACCAATATAGAAAATATCAAAGAAGTCAGCTATTGGTTCTGGGTTATATACACAAGGACCTCCACCAATAACAATAGGATCATCTTCTTCTCTATCTTTAGATTTATAAGCGATACCGGCTAAATCAAGAACCTGAAGTACATTGGTATAACACATTTCATACTGAAGTGTGAAACCAAGAAAATCAAACTCTTTAACCTTATCCTGACTTTCAAGGGCAAACAAAGGTATGTTGTTTTGTCTCATAACCTTATCAAGGTCAGTCCATGGAGAGAAAACTCTTTCGCACCAAACATCATCATAAGAGTTAAATAAGTTATAAAGAATAGATATACCAAGATGGCTCATACCTATCTCGTATATATCAGGGAAACACATAACAAAGCGAAGTCTAATATCAGACTTCGCTTTCATAACACTATTTAATTCACCACCAATGTATCTAGCAGGTTTTTCAACACTCATCAAGATATCATTAGATAAAGCTAATTTTCTTTCTACCATATATAAATCTTTCTAATATTTAATTTGCAGCTTTTCTTGAGATTATCTCATTAAAGAAGCATGATCTCTTTCCTGTATGGCAGGCTGCACCAACCTGTGAAACCTTGGCAAGGATTGTATCAAGGTCACAGTCTGTATAAAGCTGTTTTACAAACTGATAATGCCCGCTTGTTTCACCCTTAATCCACTCAGATTGTCTACTTCTTGAGTAATATGTCATAATTCCAGTGTTTATAGTCTTGTTATATGCATTCTCATCCATATAAGCAACCATAAGCACTTCGTTATTAGTATGATCCTGAACTACTACAGGAACTAACCCGTTGCTATCCTTCTTAAGGTCTCGCCACTTAAACTGTGGAACAAATGCATTGACATCAATTCCTCTTTCTCTGCAGAGCTGCTTAACAGAGTTAACATTAGAGAGGTTGTAATTTATGAAGGAACCAAATATTCCAGTAACATCTTTTCTTTCAAGTATATCCATAGCTCTATCGAGGGGGATATCTGAAACTGGAATAATAAGCTTTGGGAATCCTGATTTTATAACATCAGAGATAATAGACTCTCTCATTACAATAAGCTCAGTTTCTCCATCATCAAAAAGCTCCTGATACATAGGTATCTGGTTTGTTTCAGTAACAGCACCACCGAGATTGTCCTTAAATCCTATAGAAGCAAATCTCTTAAGAATAGCTATGTTGCTTTCTTTTGAAAGGTTTAAGAATACTCTTCTACAGCCCATCTCAAGAAGGTTCTCAACATCAAACTTTGTCTTAATATTACCTGCAACATATACAGGAACATCACTTACTGAAACTATCTGATGTATAACGCTTAAAGCTATTTCATGCTCTATATCACTTCTTGACATCTCAAGAACATATAAAGCGTCAATATTATAATCAATGAGTCTAAGAGCATATCTAACTGGATCATCAGATATAACTTCTCTATTACCTATAGATTTAACAGCCTTTTCTCCAGATAAGAAAAGAGTTGCAATTAATTTTTTCATACTTACAGTATTCTCCCTAATATACAAGTCTTATTAAAGTATTATCTAAGTTTGCCTTTTGTACTAAGTACATCTGTGATTCTTGAGTCTAAACTTGTAGCCATATCAAGAGCCTTGGCAAATGCCTTAAACATAGCTTCAATAACGTGGTGTGTATTATCACCTGCAAGCTGTTTAATGTGTATATTCATTCCTGCGCTATATGAAACTGCATAGAAGAATTCTTTAACAAGTTCAGTTTCAAAATATCCGCATCTTTCCTGATTAAAGTTAGCTTCAAAGTTAAGATATGGTCTTCCTGAGAAATCTATAGAGCAAAGAACAAGAGCATCATCCATAGGAAGGATAAAGTAGCCAAATCTTGCCATACCCTTTGTGTCTTTACATGCTTCTTTAATAGCATTACCAAGAACTATACCAGTATCTTCTACTGTGTGGTGTCCATCAACACCTATATCGCCATCTACTTTAACCTTAAGGTCAAAGAATCCGTGTTTAGCGAATCCGTTTAACATATGATCAAAGAACTCGATGCCGGTCTTTATGTCATAAGAGCCTTTACCATCTATATTAAGTGACATTTTAATATCTGTTTCACTTGTTTTACGTGCAAGTTCTGCTTTTCTCATAATTATTTACCTCCACGAAGACAAATCGCCAAGGCAATTTGTCTGAGCTGGGAATCCTTTCTTAGACCTTAATAAGAAGATTATATATGTTAATTACTATTTATTCAAATCTTACTGCAACAGAATTAGCGTGAGCTGTTAAACCTTCCTGCTTAGCAAAATATTCTACATCAGCATGAACCTTAGTAAGAGCTTCCTTAGAATATGAAATGATACTTGATTTCTTACAGAAGTCATCTACGTTAAGTGGTGAGAAGAATTTTGCTGTACCATTAGTTGGAAGTACGTGGTTAGGACCAGCAAGATAGTCACCAAGTGGTTCTGAGGTATACTCTCCAAGGAAGATTGCGCCGGCATTGTTAATCTTAGGCATAATCTCAAATGGATTCTTTGTAAGAATCTCAAGGTGCTCTGGAGCTATCTCATTAACTGTATCAATAGCCATGTCCATATTGTCTGTTATAAAGATTGTTCCAAAGTTATCAAGAGACTTTTTTATAATCTCTTTTCTTTCAAGTACTTCAGTAAATTTATTAATCTCTTCAAGAGTTTTATCTGCAATTTCTTTTGAAGTAGAAATAAGTGTTACAGATGCAAGCTCGTCATGTTCAGCCTGTGATAATAAATCAGCTGCTGCATATCTTGGATTAGTTGTTTCATCTGCAATAACCAGTACTTCTGAAGGGCCTGCAATTGAATCGATTGAAACCTGTCCATATACAGCCTTCTTTGCAAGAGCGACAAATATATTACCAGGTCCGCATATCTTATAGCATCTTGGAATAGACTCTGTACCATAAGCAAGTGCTGCTATAGCCTGAGCACCACCTACTTTATATATCTCGTCAGCACCAGCAATCCTAGCTGCTGCAAGAGTACCTGCATTAATGACACCTGTCTTTCCTGGAGGTGTAACCATAACGATTCTGTTAACACCAGCAACTTTGGCAGGAATAATATTCATAAGAACTGATGAAGGATAAGCAGCTTTACCGCCAGGAACATACACACCAACTCTTTCTATTGGAGTAAATTTCTGACCTAAGATACTTCCGTCTGGCTTAGTATCTATCCAGCTTATTCTCTTCTGTTTTTCATGAAAGTCTCTGATGTTCTCCGCAGCTTCTTCAAGAATTCTAATAAATTCCTTTGGAAGCGAATTAATAGCATCATCGATTTCTTTATCAGTAACTCTGATATTATCTTTAGTAAGCTCAAAGCCATCAAACTGCTTTGTATAGTCAAAAAGGGCTTTGTCACCATTGGTTTTAATGTTCTCTACAACATCTTTAACTATCTTTTCCTGAGCATCAAAGTTATTAGTTGATCTGCTTTTTAATAAATCTAACAACTCGTTAGCATTATTCTTATTAAGTTCAATGATTTTCATAAGTATATTATCCTCTCAATTAATCAAGCTGACTCTTAAGCTTCATAATAAGGTCAGTGATTCTCTCCTGTTGCATCTTCATACTAACCTGATTTACAATCATTCTAGCTGAAAGCGGACATATTTCTTCAAGAACAACAAGTCCATTTTCTTTAAGTGTTGAACCAGTTTCAACTATATCAACGATAACATCAGAAAGCCCAACAATTGGTCCAAGTTCAACTGAACCATTAAGTTTAATAATATCAACTGTCTGATACTTCTGATTATTGAAATAATCCTTAGCAATAACAGGATACTTACTGGCAACACGAATCATCTCATGATGCTCTAAAAGAGCTCTTGCGCTTTCTGGCCCGCAGACGCACATCCTGCACTTACCAAATCCAAGGTCAAGAACTTCATAAGCTCTTCTTCCTTCTTCCATAATTGTATCTTTACCAACAACTCCTATATCAGCCACGCCGTATTCAACATATGTTGGAACGTCTGGTCCCTTTGATAAGAAGAATTTAAGCTTAAGCTCTTCGTTAGTGAAGATAAGCTTTCTTGTTTCTTTATCAAGCATTTCCTCGCATGAGATGCCGATTTTATTAAGAAGTTCAAGTGTTTTATTAGCAAGTCTGCCTTTTGTAAGGGCAAATGTCAGATATTCTTTATTGTTCAACTTTATTTACCTCCGTGTAAAAATGTTTCGAATCGGATACATGCACTATCGCTTCTTTCTTTATAAAGCTCTAAGCTGGCTTTATCTGTTACACAATAGGCGCTAACTGTAGTTCCTCGTTCACGAAGTTCTTTTATTCTTGCAAATGCCTTGTCTCTAGACTTTTCATCATAGATAACATTGGCCTGGTCTTCATTAATTATGCTGGTAATATCCTGAGCCTTCATAGCTGTAAGAAGGTCGTCTATAAGAACAGAGAAACCAATAGCCTTGGAATCCTTACCAAACTTAGAAAGAAGCTTGTCGTATCTTCCGCCTTTAATTACAGCATCACCTGTACCATATGTATAAGCTCTAAATATTACACCTGTGTAGTAATGGAACTTATTGATTAAAAGTAGGTCAAATGAAACATACTTCTCTAAGCCGTAAAGCTTGATTATGTCATATATTTCAACTAATCTGTCGATTGCCTTTATAGCACCTTCGTTAGTAAGCTTTGTCTTAAACTTTGTAAGTTCTTCTACTGAAGTATATGTTGTAACGTCTAGAAGATTTGATATCTTTTCAGGCGCAACAGATAATGACTCTAAGAATTCTCTTGCTCCAAAATAGTTCTTAAGAGCTATATAAGATCTAAGTTTTTCAAAATCATCTTCTGATAAACTAATTTCATCGCAGATAGATTTAAAGTAATCAATCTGACCAACTGAAATCATGAAATCCTTTAAACCAGCAGCTTTAAGAACTTCTATTGATAAACAAATCATCTCGGCATCTGCATCAGCTAAGCCATCATTGTCAATAAGTTCAGCACCGATTTCTGTATATTCCTTTAACTTACCCTGAAGGTCATTAAGGTTTGTAAATGAATTGCCTTCATAGCAAAGTCTTACAGGTACTTTATCCTCTAAAAAGTACTTTGAACAGCATCTTGCTATAGATGGTGTAAAGTCGCTTCTAAGAGCAAGTATATTACCATCTTTATCAAAGAACTTATATAATTCCTTACTTGGAGTTGTTCCTACATCGTTATAAATATCAAAATATTCAAATGTAGGTGTTTCAATATCTTTAAAACCATAAGAGCCTATCTTCTTATGAATCTTATTCTTGATTTCAAGTTTTCTTTTTAACTCATCTCCATAGATGTCTCTAACACCTTCTGGAGTATGTATCATGTTGTTGTACATAGCATTCTCCATATTTGTAATTTTATGCGCTTCACTTTAGTGTGGTAGAGTGATAACGTGATAATATGCTAAATTATAAAGAAAAGGATTATTATTGTCAACCAGTTATTTTATTTAGCCCATCCTGGCATAGATTCAACCGTAAGACCTGATAAACCCAGGTAGTTATCTTCTGTTTCTGGAAGAATAAACTTATAACAGTGAAGAGCCTGGTATTTAAACTCTTTACTTGAAGGTCCGCCGTACTTACTATCTCCTATTAAAGGGTGACCTATTGAAGCAAGGTGAGCTCTAATCTGGTGTGACTTACCAGTAATTATCTGAACCTCTAATAAAGTTTGATTATCAAAAAACTTTAACGGTTTTATATGTGTTTCTATATAGGAAGATTTGTCACTGCCTGATTCTTTGATACTAACCTTATTAGATTTAGTATCTTTATCTAAATATCCTTTAAGAATAATTGGCTGAGTAATCTCTCCCTTACATAAAGCAAGATAATACTTTTGGGCTTTATGTTCTTTTATTAAAGAAGAAAGATATCTTCCGCCTCTATATGTCTTGCCGCAGGTTATGATACCGCTTGTATTTCTATCAAGGCGGTTACACACTCCTGGTTTATAGTTATCAAATTCAAAATTCTTCCTTTTAAGATATTCATTAAGCCATTCATTAATAGAAGGAAGACCACTATCATCTGTCTGGCTTAGAACTCCTGCTGGCTTTTCAAGAATTATGATGTCATCATTTTCATATATAACTTTAATAGTTTTAAATGCTGGATTATCTAATAAAGAAGAAGTCTTAACAGGTGCCTTAGTCTGGGAGTTCTGTGAACCTCTGAATTTATCAAAAGTTTCATCTGAAAAGAATACTTTAATAGTATCCCCTTCTTTAATTATTTCTTTACCAGTAGCCTTGGCTCCATTAAGAACAATATTCTTTTTTCTAAGCATCTTATAAAGAAATGATGGAGATGTTCCTGGAAAATATTTAATTAGATACTTATCAAGACGCTGTCCGTCATTATTCTTTGATATCTGTACTTCTTTCATACAGAAAGGTTCTCCATAAGTTCCATTACCTTAAAGTCATTCTCTGTATTTTCTTCACCTGTTTCAGCCATATCACTGATTCGGCCAAGATATTTATCAAGGTTATCAAATACTTTTATATTGCCAACTTTAAGCATGTTATTAGCAAGCATAAGCTTAATATGTTCATCAAATTTATTATGATCAAATTTCTTATCCTCTGTGTAGGCAATAAGAGAACCATCAAAACATGTTAATGATTTAATAGGGAAATTCTTATCATAAGTAGTTATATACATGTCGTATCTAATAACCGGTTTATCTTCTTTACATACTGATTTTATCTTATTATATGTTTCTTCATCACATCTTACTTTATAAAGCTTAAGACTCATAACAAAGCCAACAAAGGCATTGGCAAAAGGAAGAAGATCTAAAGCACCTAGTACTTTAAATAAATATGTAGCTAGTTTTACTTTTGCTGTAAAACCAATAGTAAAACAAATTGCAGATAAAACCAGATAAAATATAGATTTTACAAGCATTTGCTTTTTATGAAAGGCGGCGTAGCCGTAGTCACATTTATTTACTCTCATTAGAATCCTCACAAATTATTTCATAAACATAAGTAATAATCTTACTGGTAAAAGCTTGGTAGCAAGCAAAAGAAGCTTCATCCATATTCCATATACTGACTTGTTTCTGTGCTTCTTAGCATCCCAAAGAGCTGTTATAACAACTCTCTTCTCATCAGACATAAAGAACTTTTTATAACCTTTTATATTCTGATATTTTTCAGCGGTCTTTATAAAAGGTGTATCAACTGTTCCTGGACAAACTGCCGTTACATATATCTTCGCTTTCTTAAGCTCTTTAGAAAGGGCCTGAGAAAATGAAAGCACATAGGACTTAGAAGCAGCATATACAGCAAATCCTGGCTGCGGAACAAATGCTGCGCTCGAAGCTAGGTTAATAATATTTGAATTCTCATGCATATAATCAAGAGAAAGTCTTGTAATATTAGTTAATGCTTCACAGTTAATCTTTATGATTTTTCTTGAATCTATGCTGGACATATCTTCAAAGTGACCAATAAGTCCCATTCCTGCAGAATTAACGAGAAGCTTAATATCTGGCTTTTCTTTCTCTAATAAATCAGCATAAGCCTGAATATCCTCTTCGTCTGTTAAATCCAGAGGAAGTATTATTGAATTAAGGTGTATATGGTCACTTACTCTCTGAAGTCTCTTCTGATTTCTTCCTATTAACCATATCTGTTCTATTTCCGGGAAAAATGCCTTGGCGTAGGCTGCAAACCATTTACCCATACCTGATGAAGCACCAGTTATAACAGCAATTTTCATATGTAATCCCCCTTCGAGATTGCGTAAAAAAACCGGCTTAATATAAGCCGGCTTTAATTAGTAATGTTTTATTCCTCTGGTAAATCAAGATCAAGAGGTTCGATAGCAGGCTGCTCTTCGCTAGCTTCTTCTTCTGGAACACTGTAACCGTTAAGTTCGTTAAGGTTATCTGTTACTGTGCTACCAACATCCTTAAGAGAATCAAGGAATTTGTTTGTATTACGAGTTGTCTGATCTACACAGCTATAAATTAAATCATGAAGATTTACAAGCATATCATTAAGATACTGCTGAGCTGAAGCCTTGTAAGCGTTACCCTGCATAACAGCGTCATCATAAATTTCCTGAGCCTGTTTAGCAGCCATATCAACGATTTCATCAGCTTTCTGTCTAGCCTGAAGCATAATCTCGTTTTCGCTAAGAAGTTCATTAGTCTTATCAGTAGCAAGCTTGATAAGTTCGCTAGCTCTTTCCTGAGCTTCTTTCTCGATAGCTTCTTTATTAGATATAACTTTTCTATATCTTTCAACTTCTTCAGGAATATTTTTCTTTATATCTTCAATAATATATTCAAGTTCTTCTCTGTTAACCATAATCTTGTTTGGAGATAATGGCACCTTCTTGCAGTTTTCAAGAAAGTTCTCAAGTTCCTGAATAGAATTCTCAATCTTACTGTTTGACTTAGGCATCCTAAAGCCTTCCTTTCCGATTATCTTTTATACTTCTCTTTTAGAAGCTTACAAACCTCTGGTGTAACGAATTTTGATATATCACCGTTAAATGCTGCAATTTCTTTAACCGCAGATGAACTTAAATAAGAATATTCAAGACTTGTTGTTAAAAATACTGTGTCAAGAGATCCGTTAGAAAGCTCTTTATTTGTCTGAGCTATCTGAAGTTCATATTCAAAATCTGTTACCGCTCTAAGACCTCTTATTGCAATATGCAGGTTATTCTCTTTAGCATAATCAATAAGCAATCCACTGTAATAATCAACATTAACATTAAGCAGGTCTGCAGTGGCATCAGTAATCATTTTAACACGTTCCTCTACAGAAAACAACGAAGTTTTAGCTTTATTGTCCAGTACACAAACTGTAAGTTCATCAAACATAAATGATGCTCTTCTTATAACATCAAGGTGTCCAAGTGTAATTGGATCAAAGCTACCTGGATATATGGCTCTTTTCATATATTCCTCCGGAAATATAATAATCTTTTTGCGAATTATGCTCTCTTTTTAAGAAAGACATGCTTATTAGTTTTATATACCTTTTCCTTGATAATATCAAATCCAAGGTCCTCAGCATAAGAAAAATCAGTATTCTTCTCTTCTTCTATGATAATTAGTGTATCTTCATTAGCTACTTTTGAAGATTTAATTGCAGCAAGAAGGGTCTGATCAAAACCCTGTCCGTAAGGAGGGTCAGCAAATATAATATCGGCTGTTTCTTTGATGCTGTATGATACTGCTGTTATAGCATCCTGCTTAAGAACCATAGCCTTATCAAAAAGCTTTGTATGCTTAAGATTTGTTTCAATGCATCTTATAGCTTCCTTATCAGTATCAATAAAATATGCCTTGTTAGCACCTCGGCTAAGGGCTTCAACGCCTATACCACCACTTCCTGAAAATAAGTCTACAAATATACTTGCAGGAACTTCATTTTGAATTACATTAAATAATGTTTCTTTTATTCTGTCTGCAGTAGGTCTTGTATTATTACCTTCTGGAGTTATTAATTTTAGGCTTCTAGCCTCGCCTGCAATAACGCGCATATTAATACACCTTTCGTCTATTTATTTAACTTTAGAACCCTTACCGTCACGCTTATTAACTCTAATAGCATTAAGGTCTACACTCTTACCATCGTCATCTATAACAGCATTATCCATACCAGATAAGTAATATACTTTATCAAGAAGGTCTGTACCAGCAAGTTTCATGGCTCTGACACCAACTGCAGTCTTCTTCTTTTCTGGTATCTCACTTATCTCAAACTTAAGATAGAAGCCATTCTTAGACTTTAATACTATATGAGATATTCCTGAAAGTACCTGAACTGATACTACTTCATCATCATCCATAAGTTTAGTTGCAGCTACGCTTCTCTTAGCAACATCAAACTCGCCACCACTTACAACTTTAGCATTGGCCTGTTTTGTAATAAAGACTAAGCGGTAAAGATTAAGTTCTGACTGACTGGCAGCATATATAATTTCTTCCTCAGATGAATTGTAGTTTGAAATATTATCAACAGGTATACCCTTATCTCTAAACTTACCAAAAGGTACATCCATAGCTTTGATAGTATGTAAGTTACCTTTATTAGTAAAGAGACAAATCTTTCCTGTATTCTTACATGAAATCAGGTACTTATTCTCTGTAAGAGCAGCTTCCTGATTACGTTCAAATGTTGGATTATCAACTGTTCTACAGTAACCGAATCTGTCGAGAAGGAATACAACATCCATCTCTTCTACCTTCTTCTGTTCAAATACAGCTTCCTGGCCGTTTTCAATTACAGTACGTCTTTCTCTTTTGAATTCCTTCTTAATAGCGTCAAGTTCATTAATAAGAACCTGAGCCATAGAATCTCTTCTATCAAGGATATCTTCATATCTAAAGATATTCTCCATAGTTTCTTTATATGACATATTAAGGGCATCTATTTCAAGGCCGATAAGTCTATATAACTTAAGTTCTAAGATAGCCTCAGCCTGTCTTTCAGTAAAGTTAAAGTCAGCTGCCTGAATCTCAGATACCTTGCTCTTAAATTTAATGCCATCTGTTACGCCATTAACAAGGCAGTTCTTAGCCATAGCCCTGTCTTTAGAGCCTCTGATAACTTCAACAATAAGGTCAATAACATTGCAGGCTCTGATTAAACCTTCCTGTATTTCTTTCTTATCTTTTTCTTTATTAAGAAGGTTTGTGTACTTTCTTGTGGCAACTTCAAACTGGAAGTCTACATTATGCTTGATTATGTCTCTAAGACCAAGTGTTTCTGGTCTTCCGCCGCATATAGCAAGCATATTTACGCCGAATGTATCTTCAAGTCTTGTTTTCTTATAAAGCATATTGATGAAGTTATCTACATCAGTATCCTTCTTAAGTTCTATAACGATTCTAATACCGTCTTTTGAAGACTGGTTTGAAATATCAATAATATCAGTTGTAGTTTTATTCTCTGATAAGGCAGCTACATCCATTAAGAACTTACCAATACCAAGACCAATCATGGTATAAGGAATCTCGGTAATAACTACATTAACCTTGCCGCCCTTAAGGTTTTCAACTTCTACCTTACCTCTAATCTTAACCTTGCCGGCACCAGTTCTGTATATCTCCGGAAGCTCATCTTTATTAATGATTATGCCTCCTGTTGGGAAATCTGGTCCCTTAACATATTTCATAAGACTTTCTGTTGAGATGTCATTGTCTCTAATATAAGCCTTAGTTGCATCAATAACCTCTGCTAAGTTGTGGGGAGGTATATTGGTTGCCATACCAACAGCAATACCTTCAGAGCCATTAACTAATAAGTTAGGAAACTTTGCTGGAAGTACTGAAGGTTCTTTTTCTGATTCATCATAGTTAGGAACAAAATCAACTACATCTTTATCAAGGTCTGCTAATATACCGTCCTGAGCAACCTTTGCAAGTCTTGCCTCTGTATAACGGGAAGCAGCGGCACCATCACCTTCGATATTACCAAAGTTACCGTGACCATCGATTAATGCTAAGCCCTTCTTAAAGTCCTGACTCATAACAACCAGAGCTTCATATATAGATGAATCACCATGTGGATGATATTTACCCATGGTATCACCGACGATACGCGCTGACTTTCTGTGTGGCTTGTCATATTTAATACCAAGCTCATTCATGTCATATAAAACACGTCTCTGTACTGGTTTTAAACCATCTCTAACATCAGGAAGTGCTCTGGCTACAATAACTGACATAGCATAGTCTATGTAGGACTTTTGCATTACTTCCGAATATTCTGTTTTTATAATTCTATCTTCGTACTGTTTTGCCATCGTAAACTCCAATATTAAATATCAAGCATAGCTTCTGTAGCATTCTCATGGATAAATGCTTTTCTAGGTGGAACGTCGCTACCCATAAGAAGCTCAGTTGTATCACTTGCCATAATAGGATCTTCAATACTTACAAGCTTAAGAAGTCTTGTATCCGGGTTAAGTGTTGTTTCCCAAAGCTGGTCAGCATCCATCTCACCTAGACCTTTGTATCGCTGTAAAGTAAACTGTCCTTTATGAGTTTTTCTATAGTTGGAAAGAGCTGCATCGTCATAGAGATACTCTTCCTTGCCTCTTGAAGGGATAACCTTATAAAGTGGAGGCATAGCAATATAAACATGACCTTCTGAAATCAGGTCAGGCATAAATCTGTAGAAAAATGTTAGTAAAAGCGTTGAGATATGGGCTCCATCCACATCGGCATCGGCCATTATGACAATCTTGTCATATCTTAGCTTACTTATATCAAAATCGTTACCATAACCTTCCGAAAAACCACAGCCGAAGGCATTGATCATAGTTTTGATTTCAGCATTGGCAAGTACTTTATCCATACTGGCCTTTTCAACGTTAAGTATTTTACCTCTAATTGGGAATATAGCCTGGAATTCACGGTTTCTTGCCATCTTGGCACTACCACCAGCAGAATCACCCTCTACGATAAAGATTTCACACTTAGATGCATCTTTAGATATACAGTTAGCAAGCTTACCATTAGAATCAAAAGAAAACTTCTGCTTTGTAAGCATATTAGTTTTGGTCTTCTCTTCGTTCTTTCTAATCTTAGCTGCCCTTTCAGCACACGAAATAACTGCCTTAAGGCTATCTAAGTTTCTATCAAAGAATCTTGTTAATTCATCTGTAGATATTTTACCAATAACTTTTGCAGCATCCTGGTTATCAAGCTTAGTCTTGGTCTGACCTTCAAATCTTGGATCAGGGTGTTTAATACTTACAATAGCTGTAAGACCATTTCTGACATCTGCGCCAGTAAAATTAGCATCTTTATCTTTAAGAATACCAAGGGACTTGGCATAGTTATTAATTACTGTAGTTAAGGCAGTCTTGAATCCTGTAATATGAGTACCACCTTCAGCATTATAAATGTTATTACAGAAGCCTAAAACCACTTCCTGAAATTCATTAATATACTGGAAAGCAATCTCTGCCTCTATTCCGTCTATCTCGCCTTTTAAGAAAGTAATATCGCAGACGCTTTCCTTGCCCTTATTAATATCCTTAATAAAGCCGCGGATACCTTCTTCTTCATGGTATGTAATACCAACTACTTCATCCTTACGTCTGTCTTCAAAGTAAATAGTAAGATTTGGATTAAGATATGCAGTCTCGTGAAGTCTTGATTTTACATCTTCAGCTTTAAATACTGTCTTTTCAAATATCTCTCCATCAGGAGTAAAGTTAATAGTTGTACCTGTCTTGTTAGTTTTAGGACCTTCTTCTAAGAGACCGTTCTTAAGTTCTCTAACAGGTATACCTCTTTCGTACTCATCTTCATAAACGTGGCCGTTTCTTCTTATTGTAACTTTAAGATGTGTAGATAAAGCATTGACAACTGAAGAACCAACACCGTGGAGACCGCCGGAAGTTTTATATGCGGAATCATCAAACTTACCACCGGCGTGAAGGGTTGTGAAAACAAGTCTTTCAGCACTTATACCTTTTTCATGCATCTCAACAGGTATACCACGTCCGTTATCTTCTATTGTTGCAGAACCGTCTTTTTCAAGGTAGACATTGATTCTATCGCAGTGGCCTGCAAGATGTTCATCAACTGAGTTATCAACTATTTCATATATAAGATGGTTGAGACCTTTAGTAGATACAGAACCTATGTACATACCAGGTCTTCTTCTTACAGCCTCAAGTCCTTCTAAGACTGTAATATTTTCAGCACCATAACTATTATCTTGTGGCATCTTAATACCCTTTCCTTTAATACATTATATAGGTATCCGTATGGTATGATACACCATATCTATACATTTTGAAAGTATAACATCTAGCCAAACTAATATCAAGTAAAATCGAACATATTTTCAGTATAATAAAAAATACACTCTGCATTTTGGCAAAGTGTATTTATAAACATTATTATCTTATATAAATTATTCTACAACTCGTGATGCTGCAATAGCTAAAGCGCCAGGTCCTATATGGCAGGCAACACTAAGTGATAATGGATCAACATAGTAAGCCTCAGCCTGAGGAATCTCTACTTTAAGATCTTCAATAAGCTGATTGGCTGCTTCGTAGTTATTAGTATGAGCAACATTAACATTAAATTTATATTTGCCACCTTCTGATATTTTACCTTCGATATCAGCTTTAATAGCATCTATCATAGTCTGGCGTGCAGCCTTCATAGTTCTTGCTTTGGCAAATGAATCAAGCTTCTCTCCTTGAATCTGAAGAACCGGCTTAATCTTAAGAAGTGTACCAAGAGCTGCAGCTGCAGGTGTGATACGGCCACCTTTCTTAAGGTAGTATAAAGTATCAAGTGTTATATATATTGAAGAGTTAGCTTTCTCTTCAAGAAGTTTATCTTTAATCTGCTCTGCAGATAAACCTTTGTTTGCAAGATAAAGTGCATCAAGAACAGCGGACTTTTGTGTAACAGAGATTCTATGGTTATTAACAACCTGGACTTTACCATCATAGTATTCAGCAAGCATAAGAGATGTCTGGCAAGAACTTGAAAGACCACTAGACATAGGTATGTAAACAACTTCGTCATGATCCTCAAGGGCCTTATCCCATATCTCCATAACCGAACCTGGTGTAGGCTGTGAAGTGCTGATGTCGTCGCCTCCAACTAACTTTTCGTAAAACTGGTCCTGTGTAAGACTTATACCCTCAAAATATTCTGTTCCACTAATATTAAATGGCATAGGAACTACGATAACTCCAAGCTTTGCAGCCTCTTCGTTAGACATTCCTGAATTAGTATCTGTAATAACAGCTATTTTTGCCAATTTTCTGTCCTCCAAGCACGATGATAAAACTCATTTTAAAGGCATATAAAATGAAAGTCAATAAAGGAAAATGCTGGATTTTCAAGACTATCTGACCTAATTTTACGCATTAGATAATCTTGTCTTTTGTCACAAACTTCTTTGGCAATCTTTAAGACCTCAGAGTCGGTATATATGTCTCCTATTTTAAACATAGGAATACCAGACTGTTTATATCCAAAGAAATCTCCTGGTCCTCTGGATTTTAAATCTTCACTGGCTATATGGAATCCATCGTTGGATTTACCTATAATATCCAGTCTCTCCATACTTTTCTTTGAGTTTGTGCCTGATACGAATATACAGTATGACTGGTATTTACCTCTACCTACTCGGCCTCTAAGCTGATGGAGCTGGGCTAAGCCGAATCTTTCAGCATTTTCTATAACGATAACGCTGGCATTGGGAACATTAACACCTACTTCTACAACAGTTGTAGATATAAGAATATCTATCTTGCCTTCTTTGAATTCCTGCATGATCCTATTCTTATCAGCGTTCTTCATCTTACCGTGGAGTATTTCTATATTATATGAACCAAGTTCTTTTGATATTTCGTTTTTACAGGTTGTAACATCAAGCAGATTATTATCTTCCAAACCTTCTTCAACCATAGGACAGATAATATATGCCTGACGTCCTTCTTCTAACCGTTTTTGTATAAAGGCATTAATTTTTGAAGAATAAGACTTATCCACAACAGAATTCTTAATAGGAAGTCTTTCAGCTGGCAATTCATTAATGACAGATATGTCAAGATCACCGTATAAAATTAGTCCTAAAGTTCTTGGAATAGGTGTAGCACTCATAACCAGAACATGGACGTTTTCTCCCTTATTCATAAGAGAAAGTCGCTGCTTTACACCAAATCTGTGCTGCTCATCGCATATGCAAAGACCTAGATTTTGGAATGAAACATCATCTTGAATAAGGGCATGGGTACCGATAATTACATTATATTTACCATTTGCTATATCTTCTTTTAATAATCTTTTGTTCTTCGTAGTGACTGACCCAGTCAGTAAACAAGCTTTGAAAGGTAATTTATACTCTTCTGCTATTCTTTCTATGTCTTCGTAGTGCTGAGTAGCTAGTACCTCAGTAGGTGCCATTAGTGTCACTTGATAGCCGTTTTCCACCATAATAAGGGCAGCTAAAAATGCCACAATAGTTTTACCTGAGCCAACATCACCCTGAAGTAATCTATTCATTAGATAGTCGCTTTTAAGATCTTTTCTAATATCCTTAAATGAACCCCGCTGACTATTTGTTAATTTATATGGTAATGCCTCTATAAATCTATCTGCAAGATTATCCTGAGTTATTTTATATTTATTGCTTTCTTTTACTTCGCCTTCTTTAAGATGCTTAAGTTTCATCATAAAGAATAAAAATTCATCAAAAGCCAGTCGTCTTCTTGCCTTATATACATCATCCATACTTTCTGGGAAATGCATGGTATAAATAGCATCCTTTATGCCTAGTAAGTTATATTCTTCTAATATATCTTCAGAAATAAAGTCTTTAACCTCATTTAAGGCCTCCAGGCAGGATTTAACCGATTTAGTTATTAATTTAGCTGACAAGCCCTTAATTAATGGATATAGAGGCACTAAAGAGCCTTTTATGCTTTCATATTCATCTGGCTTTAATATAGAAGGTTGAGAAAGCATTTTACCTTTTCTGGTTATTGAAAAACCTCCATAGAAGATGAACTCCATGCCGACTTTAAAATTATTCTTAAGATATGGCATGCCAAAGTAATAGACATGCATAATATCGGTCTTATCAGATATATCAAAAGAAAGAATTGATTTACCGCATGAGGAATAGACTCTTGGAGCTGTAACAACTTTAGCAGTTACTATTACGTTCCCACTTTCGCTTAAGTCGCTTATAGGGCAGGATTCTGGCACATAGGAGTAGTTTCTTGGAAAATAATGTAACAAGTCATTTACACAAAAAACAGACGCTTTTGATAACAAAAGCGCCGTTTTCTCACCTATACCTTTTACAGATTTTATATCATCTTTTAAAGATAGCATCTTACTCCACAGATATGATGTAATAATAGATTGGCTGGCCACCAGCCTGAAGTTCTACTTCAAGGTCGCCGTGCTTTTCTTCGATAAGAGCCTTGATCTTATTAGCATCATCTTCTTTAATATCTTCACCATAGTAGATTGTAATGATTTCACTATCATCTTCAACCATCTTATCTACCATCTCAAGAGTTACTGCTTCGATATCCTTGCCATTTGAAAGGATTCCCTTATCACCAATACCCATATAATCATCCTGGTGAATCTCGCATCCATCAATAACAGTATCTCTAACAGCGTATGTAACCTGACCCGTTTTAACAAGAGAGATTTCAGCAAGCATAGAATCCTGATTTTCTTCTACACTGCTGTCAGATACATATGAAATAACAGCCGAAATACCCTGAGGAACAGTCTTTGTTGGAATAACTATTACTCGTTTATCTTCTGTCATATCTCTAGCCTGGTTTGCAGCCATAACGATATTCTTATTATTAGGAAGAATAAAGATTGTTTCTGCGTTAACCTGGTCTATAGCATTTAACATATCTTCTGTACTTGGGTTCATAGTCTGACCACCTTCAATAAGGTAATCAACTCCAAGGTTCTTAAATACTTCAGCTATACCAGCACCAACTGAAACTGCTATAAAACCAACAGGTTTCTTAGGCTCATTAGCCTTCTTTTCTACCTTTGCAGGAGCCTGTGCAGGTCTTTCTTCATTTTTAAGATTATTTACAGAAACCTTAGTAAGTGGACCGTATTTAAGTGCCTTTTGTAATACAAGGCCTGGATCGTTAGTAACTAAGCTAACTGCTACTTCAGCGTCTTTAACATCGATAGTTACATTCTCACCGATGTTTTCAAGATATCTCTTATAATCACTTTCATGCTGTAAGTTAAATGTCTTAGCAGCTGTAGAGAATATAATATCTGTAGCATAAATATATTTTAAGTCTGATTCAATCTTGCCTGAAGCAGTCTCAAATTTTCTTGTTTCACCAGCAGCCTTAGCTGTGTCATCATCCATAGTAAAGACGATTTCCTTACCACAGAAAGCATCGTAAGCACCGTTTAAGATTTCTAATAAACCAGCACCGCCTGAGTCTACAACTCCAGCTTCTTTAAGAACTGGTAAAAGTTCTGGAGTATTATCAAGTGATACTTTAGCAGCTTCTATAATGCCTCTAAAATATTCATCGAGATCTTCTACACCATCTTCAAATAAGGAATTAGCCTTAACAGCTGCAGCCTTGGCAACAGTGAGGATTGTACCTTCCTTCGGCTTCATAACAGCCTTATAAGCTGATTCAACAGCCTTATCAAAACCTGCAGATATAATTGCAGCGTCAATTTCATCATATTCTTTAGCCACCTTAGTAAAGCCTCTAAGAAGCTGACTAAGAATAACACCTGAATTACCTCTGGCACCTCTAAGGGAACCAGAAGACATAGACTTACATAATGACTTCATGTCAGGGTTCTCAAGGGCACTTACGTCCTTAGCTGCTGACATAATTGTGAGAGTCATATTTGTTCCTGTATCACCATCAGGAACTGGGAATACATTAAGTTCATTAATATAATCCTTTTTATTCTCAAGACTCTTAGCGCCTGAAAGAAACATCTTTGCAAGCATAGCGGAATCTATTGTTTTAACCGACACCTTTGTCTTCCTCCTAAAATTAGAATCAGTATTATAAATAAGTAATTAGTCTATAACTCTAACGCCTTCGATAATAACATTAATCTTATCAACCTTAAGGCCAGTGAATTCCTCTAACTTATATTTAACGTCACTAATGAGATTATCAGTAACTGCAAGAATGCTAACACCATATGCAATTATTACATGAAATTCAAGGCAAATCTTATCGCCGTTAGTTTTAACTGCAATACCTCTATTAAGACTGTCTTTCTTTAAAAGTCTAACAAGTCCATCCTTAACATTGACAGAAGCCATACCAACGATACCAAAACATTCAGTTGCAACACTACCTGCATACTGAGCGATAACATCATTAGATATCTGTATACTTCCTAAATGTGTATCCATCATGTTTCCCATAAGTTTTTCTCCTTTTATTTGTTACAAGAAGGTATGCCTTCTATGGCACCATACTTCAACTACATAAGTATATATTATTTTGACGGAAAATGAAAGAAAAATGAAGGTAACAATAGTTAAAATTTAAGAATAAAGTACTTGCATTTTAATATTTCTTTTGGTAGAATACAATTTGTTGCGGGTCTGATAAGAGATGCGACCCCTAGTATTTTTTAAGGAGGTGTCATAATGGCAAAGTGTGATGTTTGTGGTAAAGGTGCTCATTTTGGTAACAACGTAAGCCATTCTCATAGAAGATCTAACAGAATTTGGAATTCAAATATTAAGAGTGTTAAATGCGTAGTTAACGGTACACCTAAGAGACTTCATGTATGTACAACATGCCTTAAGTCAGGTAACGTAGAAAGAGCCTAAACTATTTTAAGTATTAAAAAGAAACCGAAAGGTTTCTTTTTTTTGCGCGTGTTTCGATGAGAAATAAAATAAATAAAAAACGCCCAGCCTTAGCTAAGCGTTTCTAGATATATCAAATCTCTCTTTTAAATCTGCATACTCTTCATTAATCTTTAGCAAGATTTCATTATCACCGCATACATTGTCTGGGTGAAAAATCTTTAAGAGTTCCTTATATCTTTTCTTTAAAGCTACCATATTATTGACGCCCTTAAAGAAAAATCCTGCTTCGTAAGTAAACTTCTTACGGCTGTTATCCATAGATTTTCTAAATGATTCAGACCTATTTTTAAGCTTTTCTTTTTCTATCTCAATTTTTCTGTATTCGTTAGAGATATTATTGCGGTCATTCTCAAGAAGTTCATATGACCTTTGAACTATCTTAAGTTTCTGATCAATAAGCTTTTCATCTTCCTTAAGACGTTTTCTTTCGTATTCAACCTGCTCTTTTAATAAGAGAAGTTCTGTAGAAAGCTGCTTCTTCTCTTTGGCAAGCTGTTTCTTTTCCTGAAGAATAACCTTACGCTCTTTATGAATCTCGTCATAATCAGACTCTATCTGACCTCTTTCAGCAGTAAGTCTGACATTTTCCATGAAAAGCTGATGTTTAATTTTATCGAGTTCCTCTCTGGAATTAGCACCAGAAAGCTTATCTTCGAATTTTTCCATTAATCTTCTTTCTTATCATCACCAAAAGCATTATCAATAGCTTCATCGTTATTCATAACGCCATCTTTCTTTGCTTTGAATTTATCAATAAGATCAGGAATAAGGTCAACTACCTTACCAAGAGTATCGTTATTCTTAACTGATACAAGCTTAGCGTGACCATTCTGAATAACTAATACAGCGCTAGGATTCATCTTTGCATGCATACCACCAGCTGCAGAGTTCTTCTTATCGTTGTTTTTAGCACCAGCACCTACACCGAAGGATACATCTACAAGTGGAACTATAGTTGCGTCACCAACCTGCATAGCATCACCTACTACTGTTTTTGCTCCCATAAGAGCATCTGTATTCTTAAGTAGAGAATCAACTACTCCGTTAAAACTATTATCTGCCATTATCTTTTATCCTCCCTTTTAAGAAGCTTAATAAATTTTTTAACCTTTTTATTAAATAATATCTGAAGTCCTATTAACCCAACGTAGCCAAGGAATATACGTCCCTTAACCATTATTTTAAATCTTAGGACTTCTTCATCAAATCCTATATTAATTCTATTCTTACCTGGAAGAAATGGCATAACTATACCGTATATCTCCCACATCTTACCTGCTTTATCAGGATCCTCGCTGGAATAATCAAAATCGATCTTGCATTTACGAGGACATATATGTTTTAGAAGTTTAATTATCTTCTCTTTTAGGAACTGTATAACATATTCTGTTCCCTTTTTAGAAAATAAACATTCATAGTAAGCTATAGTATCAAATAAGCCGTCTATCTTCTCTTCTATGTTTTCACAAATACTTTCTAACTTAGAAGGAATAGCTGCAAGCTTCTGATTTAATCTGGATAACTTACTAAAAAACTTACTCTTTTTCTTATTATCAAAAACTTCCTCATCTATAGAATATTCATTAGCCGATTCAGAACCGTTAACAGAAACATCGTTATCAGAACTATCTGAATAAGTAACATTTACATCAGAAACTTCTGTTATATTAGATGATTCATTTTCGTCTTTCGAAACATATGACTCTTTATCAGCTTTCTTAGAAGACTTTTTATCTTTTGAATCTTCTTCGAATTCATCAAGATCTTCAAGGATATCTTCATCCTTGTCTTTGCCGTGACCACCTTCAGAAGTCTTTTTATATACCCTAATTCCAAGTATCCTTGCTTCTATTGTCAGCTTCTTATCGTATATAGCTTTAAGACTAATAAAGTGTAGTAAATAGGTTATCTTTACATTAGCTATTAAGCTATCATCTTTTGATGCATTAATCTTATATCTAAACGGAACAAAACAAAGAGCCAGAACAATAAGTAGAAGTAGTCCAATAATGGAAAGCAGCACTATTCCTATTATTTTTAATATAGTTAATATCATTCTTCCTCTGCTTTATCTAAAGAAACACACATATTAGTACATATAACACCAGCAATGTATTCAAGTGCTTCTTTATATGTTGAGGTAACAGCCTTAATCTCAAAAGGAAAATCCTTGAAATAGTTTTGAGAAAAATAATAGGCTCTCATAAATTCAAGACGATTATTTCTCTCATTAAAGTAAACGAGATATTCGAATCTATTACCTGTTCCATGTTTAATATTTCTAATAATCTTTTTGATTTTAGTCCCAATAGATGGGCTAACATAAAGATCTTTAGCGTAGTGCATAGATTAGTTTCCCGGCCAAAGCTTACTTCTTGAAAGACTCAAATACTCTTCATAAGCTTTTTCTAAAATCTGTTTTTCATTAGAAAACTTAAGTAAGTGATAAGCTTCATGATACTTATAATATCCAGAATCAACAAAGTATTCTTCCCTTTGAGGTCTGCTATGATAATTATCAGAACGCATAAGGTACCAATGAACATCCTTATCAACAGTATCTTCAGGTACATTGAAAGAATATTCACTCTTACCTACATATTTTACTATTGAAGCTCTAACGCCAGTTTCTTCCCTTACCTCTCTAAGAGCTGTTTCAGGATATTCTTCATCCTTTTCTACAGTTCCCTTAGGAAGAACCCAGCCTTCATATCTGTTTTTAAAGTTTTTATATAAAAGTAATATCTTGCCACGAAATATAACTATGCCGCCGCAGCTAACTGCTTCGATCATTGTTTAATCCTCCGTAAGGCGTGACACTACGTCAAGTATAACGTCTTCCTCAAATGGCTTGGTTACGAATTCTGAAGCGCCATATTTAATAGCTTCAAGAACATTGTTCTGCTGTCCGGCAGCTGTAACCATAATTACCTTTGAATTTTTATTAATATTCATAATTTCCTTAAGCGCACTAACACCATCAAGTACAGGCATAGTGATATCAAGAGTTACAATATCAGGATCAAGTTTAATAAACTTCTCTACTCCATCTTTTCCATCAACTGCTTCTCCAACAACTTCATAACCGTTGTTTTCAAATATATTCTTTAGAATCTTTCTTGAAGTACGGGAATCATCAACAATAAGTATTTTAGCCATTACCATAACCTCATTTCTGTACTTTTAATACTATTTCAATCTCTTTACCATCAATAACAACTGGAACCTTGTAAAGGTTTTCAAATGGTAAAGACGTTTCGCCTTCATTAAGTGATGGAGCCATAAGCTCTACATTGATATTTCTATAGCTAAGAGATGTTGCGTATAAACCATTAACTATATTAAGGAACTCGCCTATTGAATCCAGGCTGTCCATATCAACTTTTTCAAATGCTTCACAGCCAAATACTGAAGCTATAAGAATAAGTCCAGCATCAGAACCACCTAAAGTAATTATTGAATTATAATCACCCTCTAAGCACTGATATGAAAGACCGTTTCTCTTATATGAAGCAATTGTTTCATAAGATTTTACAAGGATGTCTGTAGATATAAGACGGTTGAGAGTTCTTACAAATATTGAAAGAAGGTCAAGGGACGATTCTTCCATTCCTCTCATAAGATTATTTATAATAATATCAATATCGTCTGCCTTAACATCATCACGGTCAGATACTTCGATATTATATTCATTAGACATAAGGTCAAATGCTTTATCAAGTTCTTCAATAGTCATATACTGACCATCTGTAACAGCCTGACAAAACTGCATATATGCATTACCCTGCATATCAAGTAGATGAGAAACCTGCTGTGAATTAAGATAGCCAAGTTCAATAGCTATATCACCAAATCTCTTATCCATAACAGCCTGCTTACGTCTTATCTCTTCTGCTTTTTTCTGATCAAGAAGACCTTCGGAAACAGCAATAAGACCAAGCTTAACTCTATTCTTTCCAAGACTAGCTTTAACTTCAGCAAGTTCCTGGCTGGTAAGCTTACCATTAGCTACCAGATAATCCCCAAACATATTAGCTAACATGGCGTGTCCCTCCATAAAAATACTAAGTAATATTATACATTATTATGGACTAATTAGCAAAATATTCAGTAATAATTCTTTTGGCTACAGGAGCTGAATAATCACCACCTGAACCTATATTTTCAATAATAACAGTTACTACTATTTCAGGGTCATCAGCAGGCGCAAATCCTGTAAACCAAGCATGGGACCTTGAAGATGAATCTGCAAATTCAGCAGAACCTGTTTTACCTGCAATAGTTATGCCACTGTCATTAATCTTCTTAGCTGTACCAGTTGCAACAACCTCTTTCATATAGTCAGTAAGAATAGCCGCCTCATTATCTGACATGATACTTTTTATTTCCTGGGGCTTAAACTCAGCAACTATCTTGCCGTTTCTATTCTTTACATAGTCAACCATATAAGGCTTAAGCATAGTACCTTTATTGGCTATTGCAGCAGTTATCATATTAAGATGCATAGGTGTCATAAGCACCGTGCCCTGTCCAATACTTGACTGCATCATATCATCGATAGTCATATCATTGCCAACTGATATCTTACTTGGCTTTGTATCGTAACCTAAATCAAGGTTAGCATTGAACATAAGCTCATCTAAAGTAGCGCAGAACTGATCTCTGTTAAGCTTAAGACCTATATTGGCATAGGAGCAGTTACATGACTTTGAAAATGAATGTTTAAGGTCTACATTTCCGTGAGTCATACCGTGGTAACACTTAATAGTATTGCCATCTGCAGTAAATCTTCCCGAACAGTTATAAGAATATGAACTATAAGTATCAGGATTTTCTCTAATATACTCAAGGGTAGTAATAATCTTAAAAGTAGAACCTGGTGGATATAAGCCCTGGGCTGCTCTGTTTAAAAGTGGAGCTTCCGTTTTACTTTGGCTTAAGGTAGCCATATTAACAGAAATTGAATTAGGGTCATAGTCCGGCTTAGAAACCATAGCTAGTATACGTCCGGTTTTAGCCTCCTGAACAACTACTGCTCCCCTATATGCCCCAAGAGATTCAGCTGCAATCTGCTGTAACTTAGGATCTAAAGTAGTATAAACATCATTACCAGGATTCTTTATACCTGCCATATCATTCTTAATCTTCTGATCTACGCCAATATCTGAACTAATCAGGTAGATGTTATAGGCACTTTCTATACCACTTGTACCATAGGTACTATATCCAACTACATGTGAAAATAGACTTCCATATGGATAGTTTCTAAATATATTTCCATCAGAATCTTTGTAAGTTCCTGCCAGAACACTACCGTCAGAAGCATAGATATAACCTCTAGTATTCTGCTCTTCTAATACTGCAAGTCTTTTTGCGTTATAAGAATTATTTATAGCCTTCATTCTGTCAAAATGCATAAAATGCCATATATTAAATATGATGCCAATAAATATAAGGACGTTTAATACATTAATAACAATATCAGGTCTAGGAAATAGTATTTTAGAAGCCTTTGTTCTTTCTTCCTCTTCATATAATTCATCATAATATGAATCATCTATCTCAACGAATCTACCATGTTCATCGTAATAACCATTCTCAATATAGTAACCTTCGCTGTCATAATATCCAGGGTCTATATATTCGTCATCTTCGTCGTAATAGCCTTCTTCTACATATATCCAGTCATCTTCAGGATAATCATAGACAAGTTCCTTATCAGCAAGCTCTTCCTTAGATGGCATCATAGATATTCCTGCTATTACACCAAATAAAATCAGTATAGTAAATGCTGAAGAACCACCACTTGAAATAAGAGGCAGCGTAACACCGGTAAGAGGTATAAACCTTGTACCACCACCAATTGTTAATATAACCTGAGCAATAAATATAGTTGAAAGTCCATATATTATAAGCTTGTAATAAAGAGAAACTGTTCTTACAGCTATTTTTAAGAACAAAAATGTGCAGGCAAGGAAGGTAATAATCAGAAGTATTCCAAATAATGTTCCCATTTCCTCGCATATTGCAGAAAAAACAAAGTCTTCATCAACAAGTGGAATAGTTTCAGGTTCACCTTTACCAAGTCCCATACCGAGCCAACCGCCTGTACCAATACCAAATAAAGACTGGGCAAGCTGATAGCCAGTAGAATTAATATCTCCCCAAGGGTCTTTCCAGGCATTAACCCTAACCATAACATGGCTAAATACCTTAGATGCATATACAGCACCTATAGAACCAGCGATTATTCCTAAAACAGAATAAATATAATGACCTGTTGCTACATAAAGCATAACCATATAGGTTAAGAAGAAAATTAAGGCTGTACCAAGGTCTCTTGAAAGCACCAAAATCATAATAAATGCCAAAGCAAATGCTGTAGTTAATACAATCTTCTTAAAGGAATGGCTTTCAAATAGCATACCAGCTATTAAGAATACAAATAAAACCTTAACAAGCTCAGATGGCTGGAAGGTTAAAGAAAGAACTCTAAAAGACAGTTTTGATCCATTAACGCTTTTTCCAAAAGAAAGAACCAGAAGAAGCATAAGGATACCTACTGTACCATATATGTAAGTAAAATACTGGATAAAAGACGATTTTCTAATAACAATAGGCACTGCAACAAATAAAGCAACGCATATTGCTACTATAATTAACTGTCTAAATGCATGGGTAAAACTTATTCGTGACTGAATAATAAAACCAATAGATAAAAAGAGACAGATATGATTAAGCAGCATTCTGGATATGTTTCTATATAAGGTAAAGCATATCCTTCCAGCAATAAACATAATCATTATTCCAAATACATAGATTATTATATACCTGTTATCTCTTAGATTAATTAAAAGAGTTATTGTTCCTAATGTATAAATTAAAAGAACATATATAGACTGTCTAATATAGAGAGACTTAATTCTGTCTCCGCCTTTTACAAATAATGGCCAGATTGATTCAATAAGATATATGAATAACAGGCCGCACATTATATAGTTTGATAATTCAGCAATAATATAATTCATCTATTCTACGCCTCTATTATAATGTCCTCTTGTATATGAATTATTAATATTTCCTGTTTCAAATGAAGCTAATATATTCTTAGTCTCATTATAGTCTTCTATTGTGAAATTAAATCTAAGTCCACTGAATCTACCGGATAATTCACTGGTTTTATCCATTAAACTTTGAGGTAAGTTGTTATATATTGTGTTAAAGCATAAATTATGATTAAGAAGGGCTGGGAACTTACGTCCTTTATCATCCTCTAAATAGAGAATCTTTTCATAATCCTTATTGCAACCACGGCTTGTTTTAAGAAGGCAGTTTGCTGTTTGCATAAGTTCTGTATAGCCATATATAACGACTTCTCTCTTATCCTCTCTATTATAATGCTTAAGCTCCCCAAAATTATTCTCATAAGATGAAGTATATGATGATACCATATCTAATACATAATCTTCAGAATAAATATTAAATACATAAAGACCAGTATCACCGCATATTTCATATTCAGGATAATACTTCTTTGCAAATGCTATAGCATCAATAGAACCGGCATATATACCTTTTATAACTATTCCATCATCCAACAAGTTAGATATTTCACTATCAAGATAAGTTTTAATATAAGAAATCTTATTATCTCTCATTACTGGAGGAAGGCTTATATAAACCTCTTTATTCATTAATTTTGATACAAGATCTTTATTTAGTTTTTCTAAAATAAAACAATCTAATATAAGTTTAGAATAAAAATCGTATTCTAAAACAGCCTTAAGCTGGCCAATATTCTTTACTGCAACTATATAGCTATTATCTATTACTTTAGAAGTTTTATTATTAATTAACGCTTTCTTTTTATCAAAATATGAAGTATCTGTATCTTTATTAACAGTAATAAGCTTATCTTCTAATAAATCACAAATATTTCTTCTGCATTCATTTAAAACCGATACAGGTATAAATGACCTATCATCTGTTTTAACTTTTATACTAACAGGATTATATGGAGTATTACCAAACTTAGATAATTTATCCTTAATATCTTTTTCTGATAATGCTTTGTTCTGAGCCTTCTGGCAAACTGGTCCTTCAAAGTCTATTGATAAATCTTTACCATAAGTAACTTTAATCTTTATAGGGCTGTCCACAAAGGCAAAAACATCAAGTTTAATGTCTTTCTTAATTCTGTTTTCAATATATTTATCAGCTATCTCTTTTGCTTTTTCTTTAGAAATTCCTTTATATGAAGGGCTTTCAATAGAAATCATAGACTTACCATTATGGGTATTCATATAGCCCTGACAAATCTGACTTCTAATATATAAATCAGAGATTTCTTCCAGGTCTTCTTTTGAAACCTTGTATGAACCATTCTTAAGATATAAATCTATATATTTTCTATAAATAGCTGTTACGCCAGCAGCATATTCTGGAGACTTCATTCTGCCTTCGATTTTAAAGGAATCAATACCAGCATCAATAAGAGCGCCTATATCCTCTAAGGTGCACATATCCTTCATGCTTATAATATAGGCATCATCCATTAATTTCTTAGAATTACCATCTTCGTATAATGAATAAGACTTTCTGCAGGTTCCAGCACATCGGCCTCTATTACCGGATCTTCCTCCCGCCATAGAAGAAAACAGGCATTTGCCAGAATAGGAATAACACATGGCGCCATGTATAAAACACTCAACCTCAAGTCCAGCATCTTTTAAATGCTTGAATTCAGATAGAGATAATTCTCTGGAAGGAACGATTCTTTTTATACCTTTATCTTTAAGGTATAGTCCTCCCTCAGAAGACATAACTGACATCTGTGTAGAACCATGAAGTTCAAGTTTTGGAAAGGTATTAGAAAGTAAATCAATAAGACCTAAATCCTGAATAATGATACCGTCAAGCCCTGCCTGATACAGAGGCTCAATAAGCTTTAAAGCATCATACATCTCAGTATTTTTAAGCAGAATATTAAGGGCAAGGTATATCTTCTTGCCTAGTATATGACCGTATTTAATTACATCTACGATTTGATCAGTAGAAAGATTTTTAGCATATGCTCTAGCCGAAAATGCATCAGCGCCAAGATATATAGCATCAGCACCAGCTGAGAATGCAGCAATAGCGCTATTATACTCACCGCAAGGTGCTAATAGTTCTGGTGTATATGTCATAATAATCCTGTATCTTAAATATAAAACCTGCCGTCACTGGCAGGTTTTTATTAATTATCTTCTCTTATCTTTATTTTCTGCTTCTAAAACAGCTATCTTTTTCTGAGCTTCCTGAAGCTGAAGTTCACATTTATGAAGACTTTCTTTAGTCTGCTTAATCATCATGTCTTTGTTTATAACATCATGCTTCATATCATAAAGTTCATTCTGCTTAACCTTTAGTTCAGCTTCAAACTTTTCAGCATCCTGCTTAGCTTTGAAATAATCATCAACCATATTTATCTCAAGAAGCATATGCTGGTCGTCCTTGCTTGCATGTCTGTAAGCATCCGATCTGTTACACTCAGCAATTTTATTATTTATATATAAAGCGACTCTCTGTAAGTACTCTTCGCTTTCATATCCACTCATGGTAAGAACTTTACCATTAATAACAACTTGAACGTCGGTTTTTTCGGTCATTGTTTTCACCTTTCAAACATAAACAATACATGTAAGATTATAGCATATAGGATAGAGGCAAGTAAATAACTCTATTAAGCTTACTTGCCATCTGCAGGCATCTCAATATTAAAATGCTTGTAGGCTCGCTCAGTAGCTACACGGCCTCTTGGAGTCCTGTTAATAAAACCATTTTTAATAAGGAATGGTTCATAAACATCCTCTATAGTTCCGCTATCTTCTCCTGTTGCAGCAGCCAAAGTATCAAGTCCTACTGGACCGCCTGAAAACTTTTCAATAATAGTTAGAAGTAAATCTCTATCAGTAGAATCAAGCCCCATAGTATCTACTTCCATCTGATCTAAGGCATAAGATGCTACTTCATGAGTAATAATTCCATCAAACTTAATCTGAGCAAAGTCTCTTACTCTCTTAAGAAGTCTGTTGGCAAGTCTTGGAGTACCGCGGCTTCTTCTTGCCATTTCTAAAGCACCGTCATAATCAATTTCTACATCCAATTTCTTGGCTGAGTTAGAAATAATAGTTTCAAGTTCATTATCAGTGTAGAATTCAAGTTTTTCTATAAATCCAAATCTGTCACGAAGAGGTGCTGTAAGAAGTCCGGCTCTGGTTGTTGCACCTATTAAAGTGAAATGCGGAAGATCAAGCCTTACACTTTTAGCATCCTGCCCCTTGCCAATCATAATATCTATAGCAAAGTCTTCCATAGCAGGATAAAGAACTTCTTCTACCTGTCTGTTAAGTCTGTGAATCTCATCTATAAAAAGAATATCTCCTTCTTCAAGACGGTTTAGTATAGATGCTAAATCCCCTGGTTTTTCAATTGCAGGACCAGATGTAACTTTAATATTTACTCCCATCTCATTGGCAATTATGTTAGAAAGAGTTGTTTTTCCAAGTCCTGGAGGCCCATAGAAAAGGCAGTGATCCAAAGATTCTTTTCTTTGCTTTGCAGCATCAATAAATATACAAAGTTTTTCTTTTATCTTTGTCTGTCCTACATAGTCCTTAAGCGTTTGAGGACGAAGTACATTCTCTATACTTTTATCTTCTTCTGTAAATTGTGTTTTAAGAGTTATTTTGCTAGCCATATATAGCCTCTTTATTAGTTATCTATGTATTTTAAAGCTTCTCTTAAGATGCTTGATGTATCATTATTAGCTCGTTTTGCAGCGTCTTCAACTGCTTCTTTAGATATTTTAGCTGAAAAGCCTAGAGCCAACATAGCCTCTATTGCTTCGTTCATAGCACTTGTCATATCATCACTTGGTTTATCCACCCCATCTATGCTAACTTCTATTTCTTCTTTACTAACCTTATCATTAAGATCTATAACAAGTCTTTCAGCTGATTTTTTTCCTACACCAGGAGCCTTGCTAATAGCTGCTGCATCTCTGTTTGCAAGAGCAATAACAAGTTCTTCTACTGTTAATGTTGAAAGAATAGATAAAGCACCCTTTGGCCCTATTCCTGATACAGATATAAGTTTTTTAAAGATATTAAGTTCTTCTCTTTTAGCAAATCCATATAAGAGAAAAGCGTCTTCTCTAACCAAAGTATAGGTAAATATTCTAGCCTCCATACCTTCATCTGGTATAATATCTATTTTTGATTTTGGCATAAATATGTTATAACCTATGCCGTTATTTTCTATTATTATTCCTTCGTTATTCTTTTCGACTATAGTTCCTGTGATATAAGCGTACAAATCTTTAGTCCCTCTTTTATTGTATTATTATGAGATTCATTAATTTTTTGAATCTCGTATGCTTTTTGAGATAGTTCTCGAATATTATCATATATTTCATCTATAGAATATATGGTTCCTTCAAGTTCTCCAGATATATCTCTTGCTCTATCTCCAAGCATAGCAAGAGTTTTACCCTGGCCTTCAAGTTCTTCATCACAAAATGAAGCCTGCATAAGAGCTAGATTTATTGAGTTTTTAGCTTGAATAAGTTCAAGAGAAAGCTGGTCTGTCTTTTCAAGAATCTTATCAGATGTGTTTTTTATTTCATCAAGGGCATTTACAATATTGATATTGTAAGTACCTGCTCTGGATGCTTCTACTGTTGTATTAACTGAATACAGGTTGTTTTTAGTAGATAATGTCTGAAGTATGGATATATCTGATAAAAGCATCTCCAGCTGTCTTATAGATTCGTTTAAGTTATCTACTAAAACCTTATAGGCCTGTCTGGTAGTATTAATGTCAAACTTGGCATCTTCACTGGTTTTATCAGATAATTTGAATATTGCTTTTACATTCTCATTATTCTCATCAAGATTATTCTTATATTGTTTAAATCTGGACTCAATATCAATTATCTCATTAATGTTAGTGTCAATTTGATCAGATGACTTAAGAAGTTTATTCTGTTTTTCTATTAGCTTATCAGAAAGTTTCTTTACGGATGACAGCTTATTATCAAGGTCATTAATTGCTTTGTCTGATTCTTCCTGTATATCATCTATATCATTCTTAGTTTCAATAAGCTCTTGTTCCAGATTGTCCATCTTATCCATATTGCTTCTTATAGCATTGACAAATTCTTTCATATCCTTTGAATTGCCATATACTGACAATTTCTCACTTTGGATACCATAGCAAAGAGTATCAAGAGGATTAAACAATCTTTTTATTTTATTAACAAGGAATGTTGTAAGAATAATATACATAAGCAGAAAAGCCCCAAAAAGGGATATGACCTTAGTATAGAAATACTCTATCTCGTCTCTGCTTAGATATAAGAATGCTGAGGAACCTAAAAAAAGCAAGGTAAAGGAAATACCAAAGCTTATATATATGTTTACAACTATATCTTTTGAAAATGATTTCTTAGGTTTGCTCATGGAGATATTATACCACGTATGCGACGAGGAAAGAACACATTTATGTGTTCTTGACGACCGCAGCGTTATGCTAGGTGCGCAGCGCCTAGCATAACAAAAAAGGACTAGCTTATAGCTAGTCCTTTCGAATAAACAATTTATTAGTTGTTGATAAACTTATCAGCTTCGTTATTCCAGCTATAAAGCTTTCTAACTTCCTCACCAACCTTCTCAGATGGGTGCTCAGCTGCAAGCTTTCTCATAGCCTTGAAGTGTACCTGACGTCCTGCTGGAGACATATCAAGTAAGAATTCCTTAG
>JAEEGJ010002136.1_pt1 | contig 136190 bp, 118 predicted proteins | sample 8958761 | NCBI WGS metagenome assembly JAEEGJ01 (sample SAMN16246546, study PRJNA631951) | gut metagenome | biome: gut microbiome; feature: rumen; material: RS-attached | host: Bos | place: Iran: Karaj | collected 2018-10
ACCAAGTTAAACTTAACGATAAGGATGTAACCAATTCAATGCTTGGCCTTTCCAAGAACGGTTGCATTGATATAAGAAGCTGCATCCAGAGAAACAATGTATTTACTTTTAGGAAAGACGATCCCCATATTAAGTTCCCTCTTAAGAACTTGGGTGCAAAAGCGGGAGATGTATTAACGATAGATTGTCGCGTAGAGAACATACTATAGTCGCGTAGAGAACATATTATAAGAATATGCGACAGCGATGGTGATATAAAAGGCATGAATGTAATCAGTGTTTTACTTACAATTTTATATCTCTTTATTCTTCCGATGAGTTACGGAAATGTTTTGACACGTGATTTTGACAAGAAGTACAGAACTCTCGGCAATGTTCTTACGGTCGGATTCCTCTATGAATTGATGATTTTTCAAGCTATATATTTGTTTGTGTACCTGGCGAAGGGCAATTTTTATTCAATCAGCAAAATCGCAACCATTTTTATGATCTGGTTTGGCATTGGTTCTCTCTTTATGGGATTCAGGGATTTTAAGAAGATTACTCTGCCAAAGATCGGAATCGGATTCTTTGTATTCGTAATAATCAATATTTTGATGGTTGTTATGAGAAATCTCTATGGTGTCAATGACGGCGACGATGCATATGTACTCGGTAATGCACTGACGACACTTACCAACGGTGAACTTTATAAGACTGACTATTATACCGGACTTGCGATTTCTTCCAAGAGCTATTTAAGACATCTTCTTGCTTCTAACCCCATATTTATAGCTTATCTTGCAAAAATGACAATGATTCATCCGACTGTTCTTGCTCACAGAATACTCGGAAGTTTTTATATTGTCCTTCATAATATTATAATTCTTAATGTTGCCAACCTTTTGTTTGAAAAGGATGAGGAGAAAGAATACAGATATCTTTTTGCATCATTGGTGGCATTCATAACCATCTGGGATTTTCATTCATATCTTACAGACTCCACATTTATCTTATCCAGAGCGTGGCAGGGTAAGTCGATGTTTTGCTCCATCATCATTCCTTTTTCCATTGAACTGTTTTTGATAATCGGACAACAGTTTTCAAAGGGTGAATTTCAGGAAATAAAAAGAAAAATTTTTGGAAAAGAAGCTGATGCATACTTTTTCTATCCGGTTAAAAAGATGACAACAAAAGAGGTTTACTTCCTTGTTATACCTCTGTTATGTGTAGCATCGGTAGCCATGACTCCGGGTGCGATAGCAATGTATTCGATATTTATCGTAATACTTGCAGTCTGGGTGAGTATAGCCACAAAAAAAATCGGAGTATTTCTCAGGACGTTAATATATTTAACGGTACCGATGGCTGTGTTGGCTGTTTTGTATTTTAAAATAAGCTTTTAGAGACAGAATATGTTAGAGACAGGATTATCTCCAATTGAAATACTTAAGTTATATTCGGGCAATGCGACTTTTATGCTTATGTTTATCATTGCGCTCATTTACTTGTGGTGCTTTGAAAAAGACAAGGTGAAAAAAGCCGTTCTTGTTTTGGCGTCCGTAACTTTTCTTGTTTTATTCGTATTTCCTCCCTTTGCATATATCTTTATGAATAAGGCGGGAGAGGCAGGCACATATTACAGATTCTTATGGCTTGTGCCGTCGACAATAGTATCCGCGTATACGATTGTAAGAATATTGACCGGGATAAAAAAAGTATATCTTAAGTTTTTGCTTTTCGTTCCTATAGTTATATGCATCATGATTGGTGGAGTATATATGTATGAAGCGCCTGTTTTTATCAAGGCGAACAATGCATATCAGATACCTGATGACGTCAAGGATATATGCGATGAAATCATAATAGAGAACAGAGAAGTGGGCGCTGTTTTTCCCGATGAGATATTGCAATACCCGCGTCTTTATTCAGCATATATAGTCATGCCGTACGGATTCGAGACGCTTCAGTTTGGAACAGGCGGTGCGGACGAGATACATGATGAGATGGTCAAGGAGACGATTGATGTAAAAACTCTTGCATCGCTTTGTGAAGAGAGAAAACTTCATTATATAGTTCTTAATCAAAACAGAACGCTTGATGATGATTTTTCAAAATACAATTACGAATTCGTCGGACACTATGGTAATTATGATCTTTATAAGAGCACTACAGCATTCTTTGGTCAGTGGGAAGACTACGAAGATTGGTTAAAAGAAAATGGCAAAGAAGATTAATACCAAGATATTAAAAGGGATGGGGCTGCTTCGAATAGAAGATGCCATGTCCTTTTTTACACATGTATCCGAAAAAACTGCATCCAAGCATAGAGAGATTAATGTTGAAACTTTCGAGCTTCATAAGCCCAGACTCAGAAACGGATATATTGAGAGGCAGCATGATCTTGAGAATATGTATTTTGGATCGCAGAGAAACCTTTTATCCAAGTGGTTTTTAGGCGGAAGAGATATAGTAGCAGCCAGGAATTCTTGCGAAGTTATCGCGGTATATAATTCGCTGGTTGCACTTGGCAAGAAGGGTGATGACTATTCATTTCCAAACCTTCTTTATTATTTTGAAAAGAAAGCTACGATTCTTAAGGGATACTTTGGCACATCAATCCTTGGAGTAGTTAACTACTATAAAAAGAATGGCTACGATTATGAATACGTTGTTGCCAAAAATATCACTGAGGAAAACGTAAAAAGAATAGAAGATAAATATCCGACTTATGTATTCATGTCATATAACAATACAGAGAACATATTGGATATGATTCATACGATGAGTATTACTCGTGATGAGAAGGGATTCTTCATTCATAATTCGTATTGCAAGGACGAATGGTATCCCACACTTTACGAAGCAGTAGTAAGATATAATGAAGATTATAAGATGAAGTCGAGACCTATTATAGTTATAGGTGTTGGATCACCAAAGGATTAATAGATTAGTTCTTTTTTGTGGGTATAAGTATATAAAAAGAATTCTCAAATAACGAGAAAAAATAGAAGAAGAAAAAAGATATGAAAATGAAAAACAGAAAATATAATAGAATACCTGCGATACTCTTAGTATTTCTTACAGTACTCGCAATGTTTGGATGTCAGAAAAACTTCTCATATAATTACGAGAATAACCCTGTTCAGACACCCAATGGAACAGGCTACAATATCAACGCGGACATTTCATTCAGTGCATCCACATCGTCCGAAGAAAATAATCAGGAGAGTGAAGAAACAGAGGAGGAGCAGGATGAAGATTCTGATTCTGAATCCAGCGGGAACGCAGGCCATGAAGAAGAAGGTAATGTCGAAACACCTGATTTTCCAAATATTAACAATGACTCCACAAATACTTCAGATAGTGGTAATAGTGTTGATAATAGAGATACTGTAGATTCGAACACTCAGCTTGCTGTAGAAGAGAGTGGAGAATATTCATCCAAGGATGAAGTGGCTCTCTACATCCATACGTACGGACATCTTCCTTCCAACTATATTACCAAGAATGAAGCCAAGAACTTAGGATGGGACAGTAGCAAAGGAAATCTATGGGATGTTGCACCCGGAAAAAGTATCGGTGGCGATAAGTTCGGCAATAGAGAGGGGCTTCTTCCCAAGGCTGATAAGAGACAATACTACGAATGCGATATTGATTTTGATGGTGGTTATAGAAACGAAAAGAGAATAATATATTCCAATGATGGGCTTATATATTACACCGGAGATCACTACAATTCATTCACTCAGTTATATTAGCTGTATTTCAGATGGATAGAATTAAAAAGTAATAAGAGAAAAAAATATAGCAATTAAAATATAGAAATAATATAAAAGGATAATAGATTAAGAATAGTAAAGGGATTGGTTAATAGCCAATCCCTTGATTATTATATATGATAAGTATTTATTATATCTTGTCTGATTTATTTAACAGTTGTATACTCGCCGGGCTTGATGGATTCTACCTTTCCATCCTTCTCATACCAGATTTCATGAAGTGTAGGATTATAACATTTCTTTCCATCAGCGAAGAATTCAAGAGATCTTGTAGCGAGTATGTATTCGCATATTTCAAGATTGGTAGCATACCAGATATCTTCTTTGCCGCTCATCATTGCGCAGAACTTTTCAATATCATCCCAATTACCTGAACGACCGAACTCATAGCTGTGACCCCATACATACATAAGAGGTAATTCAACGTAGTGGGGACAATCAAGGAATTCTTGTCCTATTTCAAAAAGCTTTTCATCACCCTGATGACATGTGGGTAACCAATCAAGGAAATCCTGAGGCGGGAAGAATCCGTATGTAGGATTAACTCCTCTGTAATACTTAAAACCGAGAGTTCTAAGTATATTCATTATTTTCTCGTTATGCCATCCGTATGCATATGCACCGCCGAGGACGAGTTTACCTGTAAGTGCTTCGAGAGCACGTCTGTCATCAAGAAATTCATTGACTATCATGTTGTCGGGAAGAGTAGCGATAAACTTATGCTCGACTCCATGAGAAGCAACCTCATGATTTTTATATACTTCCTTAACTTCTTCAGGCTTAATGTATACATTGTGATCGGGATTATCTTCGGGCTTAATGCCAAGAATACCTGAATTGATATTGAAGGTGCCCTTCATTCCATACTTATCAAATATGGAGATAAGTTTTATATCATAATCCTGATTATCATCAAAGCTGAATGTAAGCGCTTGCTTTTTGCCATCTTTATAAAGTAACTTCATAGAATAACCCTCCTAAAAACTATAAACCATTATAACATGAATACATTAATACTAGGAAAAAGAAATATAAAAGTAATTAGAATACAAAATATATTTAATAAGTATATGTATAGAGAGGAGAAATACAATTTTGATAATGAAAGATAATTATGAAGAAAAGAAAAACTCAGGAAAGATATTCCTGAGTTTTTTAACAGGGGAAGAGAGATTCGAACTCCCGTGAACGGTTTTGGAGACCGTCATACTACCACTGTATGATTCCCCTATGTGCGGTCAACGAAGTGTATTATATCAAATACATTTCCTATATGCAAGGACTTTTTTATATAGCTTTTATGGACTAATAGTTATTTGTTTTTCGAGCAGGATGAGTTCGAAGGGCAATTCTCGCAGCCGCATCCGCAGGAAGATTTACCATTCTTTTTGTCTTTTATCTTCTTTAATATAATGAGGGTAACAATCAAAACAAGTATGATCAGTACGATGATTGTTCCTATATTAGAGGTAATCCAAGCTATCATTGCATATTCTCCGAAGAAAGAGGGTTGTTGTTCAACTTGTACATTTATTATAATATTATGTATATCAAAAATATTAAAATTTCGCTATTGATTTTTATTTTTACTATGATATACTAATCACAACAAAAGTTTGTTAATAAATTATCAATCTTTTATGTCTCATTGAAAGGAGAACGATTATGGAAAAAGATTACGGAATTATCGACAGCGTTGAAAAGCTTGAAACCGCGTTGTCGGAACTCAAGGCCGCTCAGGAAATCTTTTCGACCTACACTCAGGAGCAGGTAGACAAAATCTTCTTTGAAGCAGCTATGGCTGCCAACCAGCAAAGAATCCCTCTTGCCAAGCTCGCTGTTGAAGAGACAGGCATGGGTGTCGTAGAAGACAAGGTCATTAAGAACCATTATGCAGCTGAGTACATCTACAATAAGTACAAGGATTACAAGACCTGTGGTGTTGTAGAAGAAGATCCTGCATATGGAATTAAGAAGGTAGCTGAACCCATCGGTGTTATAGCAGCAGTTATTCCTACTACTAACCCCACATCTACAGCAATCTTCAAAACACTTATCGCATTAAAGACAAGAAATGCTATCATCATCAGCCCGCACCCCCGTGCTAAAAATTCAACTATTGCAGCTGCTAAGATCGTACTTGAAGCTGCTGTAAAAGCAGGTGCACCCGAAGGCATCATTCGTTGGATCGATGTTCCTTCACTTGATATGACCAATCTTGTAATGCGTGAATCAGATATCATCCTTGCAACAGGTGGTCCCGGAATGGTTAAGGCTGCTTACTCAAGTGGTAAGCCCGCACTCGGCGTTGGTGCTGGTAACACACCCGCTATTATTGATGAGTCTGCTGATCTTATTCTTGCAGTTAACTCAATCATCCACTCCAAGACATTTGATAACGGTATGATATGTGCTTCCGAGCAGTCCGTAATCGTAGATTCCAAAGTATATACAAAAGTTAAAAAAGAATTCAAGGATAGAGGATGTTACTTCCTTAAAGATGATGAGATCGAAAAGGTTAGAAAGACTATCCTTATTAATGGCGCTTTGAATGCCAAGATCGTAGGCCAGTCAGCTTACAATATCGCTAAGCTTGCTAAGGTAAAAGTTCCTGAGGCAACTAAGATTCTTATCGGTGAAGTAGAGAGCGTAGAACTTTCAGAAGAGTTTGCTCATGAAAAACTTTCACCTGTTCTTGCTATGTACAAGTCTAAGAACTTTGCTGATGCTCTTAACAAGGCAGAGCGTCTTATCGCAGACGGTGGTTATGGCCATACATCTTCACTCTATGTTAATGCTCTTACCGAGACAGACAAGATTGCTGAATTCGGCGAGAGAATGAAGACATGCCGTATCCTTATTAATACACCTTCTTCACACGGTGGTATCGGAGATCTTTACAACTTCAAACTCAACCCTTCACTCACACTTGGTTGTGGTTCATGGGGCGGTAACAGCGTAAGTGAAAACGTAGGTGTTAAGCATCTTCTTAATATTAAGACGGTAGCTGAAAGGAGACAGAACATGTTGTGGTTCAGAACACCCGCTAAGGTGTATATCAAAAAAGGTTGCTTGCCCGTCGCACTTGATGAGCTTAAGACCTATTACAATAAAAAGAAAGCGTTCATCGTTACAGACTCTTTCTTATTTGAAAATGGATTTACCAAGCCTATCTCAGATAAACTCGATGAGATGGGTATTATCCATCAGACATTCTCTAACGTAGCACCCGATCCTACACTTGCATGTGCAAAAGAAGGTGCTCAGCAGATGAAGGAATTCAAGCCCGACACAATCATTGCAATCGGTGGTGGTTCAGCAATGGATGCCGCCAAGATTATGTGGGTATTATATGAGCATCCCGATGTAGACTTCCTTGATATGGCAATGAGATTCTGCGATATCAGAAAGAGAATCTACACATTCCCTAAGATGGGCGAGAAGGCATTCTTCGTAGCTATTCCTACATCAGCAGGTACTGGCTCAGAAGTTACTCCTTTTGCAGTTATTACAGATGAAGTTAGTGGAGTTAAGTATCCTCTCGCTGACTATGAACTTTTACCTAACATGGCAATCGTTGATGCAGATATGCATATGAGCGCTCCTAAGGGACTTACAAGTGCATCCGGTATCGATGCCGTATCTCATGACCTTGAAGCAATCGCTTCCATGATGGCTACAGATTATACAGATGGTATCGCACTTCAGTCACTCAAGATGATCTTTGATTATCTTCCCAGAGCATACGATAATGGTCCTAACGATCCTGAAGCAAGAGAGAAGATGGCTAATGCTGCTACAATGGCAGGTATGGCATTTGCTAATGCATTCCTTGGTGTATGCCACTCAATGGCTCACAAGCTCGGTGCATTCTATCATATCCCTCACGGTGTAGCTAACGCACTTATGCTTGATGAAGTTCTTCTTTTCAACGCTAAGGAAGTTCCTACCAAGATGGGTACATTCTCACAGTATGATCATCCTCATACACTTGCAAGATACGCTATGGTTGCAGACTACTTAGGACTTGGTGGAAAAGATGATGAAGCTAAGCTTAAGAATCTCATCAAGGCTATCGATGAGTTAAAGGTTAAGATTGGTATCAAGAAGACTATCGCTGATTACGGCATTGATGAGAAGGAATTCCTTGCTCGTCTCGATGAGATGTCGGAGCAGGCATTCGATGATCAGTGTACAGGCGCTAACCCCAGATATCCTCTCATTAGCGAGATTAAGCAGATGTACTTAAATGCTTACTACGGAACACACGAAGAAGTATAATGTAAAAGTGGATTACAAAGGAGAATACATATGAAATTAGATAAAGTTATAGCCGAAAGAAAAAACAAGACAGTTTATCGTGACGGCAACCTTGCAATAAAAGTATTTTCAAATGAATATTCAAAAGCTGATATCTTAAATGAAGCTTGCAATCAGGCGCGCGTTGAAGACTGCGGACTTAATATTCCCAGAATTCGTGAAGTATGCAAGATTGAAGATAAGTGGGCAATCGCTACAGAGTATGTAGAAGGTGTTACTCTTCAGAAGATGATGGATGATAACCCCAAGAAGATTGATGAGTATCTTAATCTTTTCGTAGATCTTCAGATGCAGGTTCACGCCAAGAGAGTTCCTCATCTTAATAAGTTAAAAGAAAAGATGCAAAGAAAGATCTCAGAGACAACACTTGATGCTACAACCCGTTATGAGCTTCATACAAGACTTGCATCACTCCCTGAGCATGATAAGGTATGCCATGGTGACTTTGTTCCTTCGAACATCATTATCACACCCGACAATCAGGCTTATATCATTGACTGGGCACATGTTACATCCGGTAATGCTTCAGCAGACGTTGCCAGAACATACTTAACATTCTGTTTAAAGAATAAGAAGGATATTGCTGACAAGTATCTTGATCTCTTCTGCAAGAAGAGCGATACAGCTAAGCAGTATGTTCAGAAGTGGCTTCCCATCGTTGCGGCCAGCCAGTCAGTTAAGGGTAATGCAGAGGAGAGAGAATTCTTACTCTCATGGACCAACGTAGTTGACTACGAATAAAATGCCAACAAACTTTTTCTAACTAAACAACATAAATCAACATAAAAAATCTCCCTATCGACTTTCATCGAAGGGAGATTTTTGTGTAGAAAAAACAAAACAATTTGTAGAAACAAAGAAACCACCCGGGAAAAGGTGGTTTCTTTGCTGTGTAAAAGGGGAATTCTTTCGGAATGATCTGTTTGCAAAATCAATTCGAATTACAAGTAAGATTATATTGCCATCAAGGGCTTAAATATATAACTATTTTGCTTAAAACTAAAAATATATTGCGCTAAAGTGTGTTTTTTGTGTGATGAAGATGGACAAAATAAAAGGTTAGACACATCGATTTTTAGGTATTATAATTATTGCAAGTGGGGTAGACAACGTATGCTTAATGTATTTTCAATGATTCACTTATTCGGTATAGCTGCAAGTGCATTTTTATGCATTATTATTCTCATTGAGAAGACTTCAATGCATGAAAAATTACTTGGTCTGACCGGTGTATGCATCTTTTTTGATATGGTTTCATATTATTTTGAGATGCAATCAACTACCGAAGAGGCTGCAATCGTAGCCATAAAATTCCAGTTATTATCAATGCTTTTAATCAATACATTCCTGCTTCTTTTGATAGCAAGGATATGTAATGTTAAGTTACCTGTATGGATGATATCGCTGATATTCGTTGCTAATACGATATTTGCCGTATTCTTCATGGGATTTGGATTCGAGTATGTTATCGCCTCATCCGCTTTCGTTGATACAGGTCTTTACCCTCACCTTGAGTTCAAGGAAGGCATTGTCTTTAATCTTAACTGTATATTCAACATGATTATATGCGTTATTCAGTTCTTCGTAATCATATATCATGTGAAGGTTAATGGTAAAAGAGGTGAGAAGAATCATCTTTTCCTTCTTTTTGCGTATTTACCGTTCCTTCTTGCAATGGCTTATAGATTTACCCCGTTTTTTAAAGAGTACACATATGTTCCCTTCCATTTGGCTATGGTTCTTTCCTATGCGATATGTACAGCAGTTATCTTTAGATATCGTCTGTTCGACTCGGTACAGACTGCTAAGGAAGATATCATTAATGGTATTGAGGATGGTTTCATAGTTATTGATGTATCCAAGAGACTCCTTTATGCTAACGAAGTTGCATATGGACTTATTCCTGAACTTTTGCTTCCTAACCTTGCTGAAAATATGATCAACAGAGTTTATAGAAGCAATAAAAAGATGTTGACCGTGGGTGGTAAGGAATTCCTTGTTATGGTTAAGCCCTTCTATGATAAGAAGATGCTTAAGGGTTATCACCTCTGGTTATACGATAAGACAGAAGAGAATAAGTACAATAAGAATCTTATTAAGCTTAAGGAGGAAGCGGAGAGAGCCAACGAAGCCAAGACAGTATTCCTTGCCAATATGTCACATGAAATCAGAACTCCTGTTAATGCCATCATGGGTTCTACTGAGATGATACTTAGGGAGAGAGATAAGAGTGAACGTATCGAGGAACTTGCTTTCTCGGTTAAGAATGCTTCACTTATCCTTATCTCCATTATTAATGATATTCTTGACTTCTCCAAGATTGAGTCAGGCAAGATGAATGCTGCTGATGTAGAATATGAGCCCGGTGTTCTATTAAAAGATATAGCCGAATCATTCAAAGAAAAGTTCCAGGAAAAAGGAATCAATTTTGTTGTTAACATGAATGAGACTCTTCCTAAGAAGTTAAGAGGTGATGAAGTTCATGTTAGACAGGTATATACCAATATTTTAAACAATGCTTATAAGTACACTAAGGAGGGCACAGTTACACTCAATGTAGACTGGAAACTTCAAAGTGGTATGGCGTTAATCAGATCATCCGTAGAGGATACAGGTGTCGGTATTCCTGAGGAAGCGCTTCCTTCAATATTCGATTCATTCCAAAGAGCCGACATGATTAAGAACCGTACTATCGAAGGTACAGGCCTTGGTCTTGCTATTACCAAGAAGCTCGTTGAGAGCATGGGTGGAAATATTACAGTTAAAAGTACTTACGGTAAGGGCAGTGTATTCTCGTTTACACTTTTCCAAAACGTAATGGATTATGCTCATACAGGTAAGATTGATGATGTAGTTATTCCTACCAAGTCTGACACAAGTAATGAATCCTTCATCGCTCCTATGGCTAAGGTTCTTGCAGTTGATGATAACATCACAAATATCAAGGTTATCAAGGGAATCCTTGCCATGTATCAGATTAAGGTTGATACAGCAATGAGTGGTCAGGAGTGTCTCGATAAGGTAGCCAAGAATCATTATCATCTTATCTTGATGGACCAGATGATGCCTATCATGGATGGTATCGAGACCGCTGAGAAGATACGTAACTTCCCTCAAAAGGATAAGAGAAACGTACCTATCGTTGCACTTACCGCCAATGCGATAAGAGGCTCGAGAGAGATGTTTTTGGAAAAGGGCTTCCAGGATTATATCTCCAAGCCCATGAACATCAACCTCTTAGAGAATATACTTATGAAATATTTGCCTGATGAGTTCATTCATTTTGTAGATATGGAAGATCCCAATATCAAGGTAAGTAAGAATATCACCATCGCAGGTGTTGATACCCAACTCGGTATCAAGAACTACAATAATTCAGTATCTCGTTACATACAGGTACTTAAGTATATCTTTGATGACGGTGAATCACAGATTGCCAGAATGACTGATATGATTGCCAACGAGCAGTATGAGCAGTATACATTTGAGACTCATGCACTCAAGGGATTGGCGCTCGGCGTAGGCGCAACTTCACTTGCTGACAAGGCCAAGGAACTCGAGATGGCGGTCAGAAATGAAGAGTATGCCAAGGTTAAAAACGAGGCACCCGAATTAATCGAAGAGTACAAGAGATTACTTGCCAATATCAAGTTCGTTCTTATCGATAATGGTGTTGAGACTCAAAAGGAGATTGAACCCACACGTGGTATCATATCTTCCAATCAAGAGAAGAAGGAACTTTTGGCTCTTAAGGAGAGTCTCGAGATGCTCGAACAGACTGAGTCCGAAGCTAAGATAATCGAACTTCTTAAGACTGATACTACAAAAGAGAAAAGAGAAAAGTATAAAAAGATTAGAAATGCTGTTAGAGACTTCGATTATGATGAGGCTATCATTATAATTGATGAGATGCTCAAGGAGGGGAATAATGGGACTTGAGAGTGAGAAAAAAAGCACTAAGGAAATAGTGGATGAATACAAGGATTGCGTGACTGAGATATCCAAGTATCTTCCTTGGTTAGAGAGTAAGAAGGATGCGGATATGGTGAGTCAGTATAAGCCCGGTGATTCGGACGGCACACTTGCAATTCCTGTATTTGATCCTACACTTTTACAATTCATCAAGCTTCTTGAAAAGTCCGGCAGGATGGATAAGAACTATGACTATGTATATAAGAGATATAGGATTTATTCAGAGGAAGATGAGATAAGCCTTATTCACAGAGCACAGATTACAGATATGGGAATGCTTTTTGCAGTATTATCCAAGTATGTAATCAAGGGAAGAACCAAGAGTGAATTCTGGAAGAAGGGTGTTAGCAACGGAGCATTCTGCGAAGCTGTTAAGAAGATGAAAGAATTAATTGAGTTTTGGGATATGCCCATATAATAATTTTGCAAAAGGTTTTCTATAAAATAAAAAGTAGGTGTTAGCCACCTACTTTTTTATATTCCCGGAAAATTTTTTGGGTTTAGTTTTTTGACTTAGTTTTAACATACTCGGGTTTGAGAGTTACGTTTCTTGAAAGGTTAGTAACCTTAACACTCGGAAGGTCGTTCAACAATTTCGAAAAACGTGAATATCCATACTTGCCCGCATCAAATGAAGGATGAAGAGCAATAAGCTTTTGTGAGAGCGCGCCGGTTGAGAGAGTGTGCTTTTCACATTTATTGAGGATTCCGATTATATCTGCTTCAAGAGCCTTGAGTGTTACATCCGAGTCTTTTAAGATTGCTGTAACAGTATTCTCAGTGAATTTAAGCTCAAGAGACTTGAAGTTATCAAGGAACTTGGAGAACTTGGTATATCCATAGTTTCTGATATCGAATGAAGGGTCGTACTTGGTGATACGGCTTCCAAGTTCACCGATATCCATAGCTGAACCATCGATACCGTTTTCCATGATAATCTTACTTATAAGTGTTTCAAGTGCGGGAAGAGGAAGTACTGCATCCTCTTCTTCCTTGTTACTTTCTTCTTTACCACCTTCGAGGTTTTCCTGTAATAAGTCGATGAATACGAATCTCTCGCAGGATACTCTGAAGGGCTCGGGAGTCTTTTTCTCACCCATACCGATTACAGTCATGCCGGATTCTCTAAGTCTCATTGCAAGACGAGTAAAGTCCGAATCACTTGTCGCAAGACAGAATCCGTTGACACTACCGGAATAGAGGATATCCATAGCGTCGATAATCATTGCAGAATCAGTTGAATTCTTACCCGATGTGTAGTTGTACTGCTGTACGGGATTGATTGAGTGAGAAAGGAGCGCATCCTTCCAGCTTCTGTTATTGGGCTTGGTCAGATCGCCGTAAAGTCTCTTATATGTGATTGTTCCATACTTGGATAATTCTTCGATGATTATCTTGATGTACTTAGATGATATGTTATCTGCATCGATAAGCAGAGCAAATTTCTTTTCTTCCATGTTTTACCCCAACGACTTTCTTATGAGTGCAGGAAAAGGGATTTGAACCCTCACGAAGTTGCCTTCACACGGACCTGAACCGTGCGCGTCTGCCGTTCCGCCACTCCTGCAAATATTAAAAAAGAACCGCTAAAAATTATAACAATAAGGACAAAAAAAGTAAAGATGATTCGAGTGTCACACATTTGTACTTAATTACTGATAAAAAATCACAAATGTATGGAAAATAAGAGTAGCGCAAGAGTGAAATTGTGTTATAATAAATTGTATTTTTGTGTAAAAACAGCAATTTCGAGGTTTCAGATCATGGATCAAAAACGTAAAACGTTATACATCATTTATAGCGCAGTTTTATTTTTAATATTTGCGGGATTCTTATTCCTTGCGATTCTTATTAATTCATCTAAACCTATCTCCATAGAACAAAACAATGTAATAGAAGAAAATAATCCTGACGTAGATTTGTGCGTTACTTTGCCGAGTACCAAGAACTGGATGGATGACGGTAATCATGCCAATCAGTATGATGGTACAGTTTACAACAATACCAATCACAATGTAGTTGACTGGGCAGTTACAATTAAACTTCCCGAGCATTCGAGAATCAATGATTCTTGGAATATAATCTATGAGAATAATGCTGATGGAACTACAACCATTCGTAACAATCCTGAGCAGGGATTCAATGATTTCATTGCACCCGGAGAGGACATAACTTTTGGTTTCATCTTATTCTCGTATGAAAATGAAGAGTTTACTTCATTTAAGATTGATGCAACACCTGAACCCAGGATTACAGATTATCCTTTGTTCTATATCTTATGCGTATTATTCGTAGTATTTATCTCATGTGCTTCAGTATCAGTTGCATTTTCATTCAAGGAAAAGCAGTTCGATATTAAGAGGGAGAGAGACAGACAGATTATAGTTCAGTCGATGAAGACATTCTCTAACTTTATCGATGCCAAGGATGAATACACAAGAGGTCATTCATTAAGAGTTGCATATTATGCAAGAAAGATTGCGCAGAAACTCGACTTTGACGAGGATGCGCTTGATAATATCTACTACATAGCACTTCTTCATGATGTAGGTAAGATATATATTCCTGATGAGATCCTTATGAAGCCCGGTAAGCTTACTGATGATGAGATGAATATCATCAAGACTCATACCACTAAGGGCGCTACAATACTTAAGGACTTCTCATCCATTCCTTTTATCATGGATGGTGCTGAGTATCACCATGAGAGATTCGATGGAACAGGTTATCCTTCAGGACTTAAGGGAGAGGAGATTCCTCTTGTAGCAAGAATCATCGGAGTAGCAGATGCGTATGATGCTATGAACTCCAACAGATGCTACAGACCCGCGTTCCCCAAGGAGAAGATCATCGAAGAACTTAAGAAGTACTCAGGACTTCAGTTTGATCCCGATATCGTAAAGATTATGCTCGAACTCCTCCAGGGCGAAGCATTCGCAAACATTGAATCCGAAATTAATGAATAAAATTTTAAATAGGAGACCTTGAACCCACTGGGCTTGGGGCTTCCGCAGGAAGCAAAAAAGGTATGGTGATTTATCATCACCATACCTTTTTTTTCTCATGCGGGAAATGGGACTTGAACCCACACGTCGTTGCCAACACTAGATCCTTAGTCTAGCCTGTCTGCCAATTCCAGCATCCCCGCATTCAAACGACTAGATTATATTAGCAAAGTGTAAGTGCGATGTCAACAATTATTTTCATCAATTTTTTCGACTTTAAAAAGAAAACCTCAAAATTTTTGAAAAAAGTTGAAAAATAAAAAAGGAAAACGACATTTTTCATAGAAAAATATTTTTGAGAGGCTTTACCGTGATGACTATAAGAGAAAGAATTGAACTTGAAGAAAAAGAATATTTGTCCCCTTACGCTACACTTAGCATGAATTCAAAGGGTAGAGAGCGTGAGGAGGAGCAATGCGATATAAGACCTGTGTTCCAGCGCGACAGGGACAGAATTTTGCACTCGAAATCATTTAGGCGTCTTAAGGATAAAACACAGGTTTTTTTGCTGCCTGAAGGTGACCATTATCGTACCAGAATGACTCATACCCTTGAGGTATCGCAGAATGCGAGAACCATCGCCAAGGCTTTAAGGCTTAACGAGGACTTGGTAGAGGCAATAGCACTTGGACATGACCTTGGTCATACACCTTTTGGACATTCGGGCGAGAGAATCCTTAATGAGATATGTCCTTACGGGTTCAAGCATAACGAGCAGAGTGTTCGTACAGTTGAGATTCTCGAAAAGGACGGACAGGGTCTCAATCTTACATTTGAAGTAAGAGACGGAATCCTCAATCATCAGACATCGAGAATGCCTGCAACTTTAGAAGGTAAGATTGTAAGACTCTCAGATAAGATAGCATATTTTCATCATGATATGGATGATGCAATACGTGGCGGAATACTCACTGAAGATGATGTTCCCTCCGATATCAGAAAAGTACTTGGTGATACAACGGGTGAGCGACTTGATAAGTTCATCCATGATATAGTAACCAACTCACTTGGTAAGAATGACATCATAATGTCTCCGGAAGTAGCGGATGCCATGGTTAAGATGAAGGAATTCATGTACGAATCCGTATATAAGAATCCCGTAGCCAAGAGAGAAGAAGGCAGAGCCAAGTTATTAATCAGCAATCTCTACGATTACTACCTCGTACATACAGAGTGCCTTCCCAAGGAACTCATTAATCTCATCGAAAAAGGTGAGCACGAGGAAAGAGTCGTTTGTGATCATATCGCAGCAATGACAGACAGATTCGCGATAGCAAAATTTGAGGAAATATACATACCGAGAGTATGGAACGGCTGTTAGTATGTTTTATTCGCAGGAACTCATAGATCAGATTCAACAGAATAACGATATAGTCGATGTTATCAACGAATATATTCCGCTGACGAAAAAAGGTGCCAATTACGTGTGCCTCTGCCCATTCCATGCAGATTCGAATCCGTCGTTAACTGTCAGCAGACAAAAACAGCTCTTTAAGTGTTTTGCCTGTGGCGAGGGCGGTAATGTAATCACTTTTTTACAAAAATACGAAGGCAAGGATTTTAAGGAAGCACTTGAGACGCTAGCAAGCAGAGCAGGTATTAAGCTTCCTGAGAATATAGACAGCGAATATTCCAGAGAAAAGCAAAACCATAAGCAAAGACTTATGGAATGCAATGTCGAGGCGGCCAGATACTTTTATATGTTCCTTCGAAGTGAAGGCGGCCAAAAGGGAATGGAATATTTCAAGAAGAGACAGCTTAGTGAAGAGACTATGAAAAAGTTCGGCCTAGGCTTCTCTGGACTTAGCGGCAGTAAGCTCATCCCTTATCTTAAGGAAAAGGGATTTACCGATAAAGAAATTATCGATTCGGGTCTTGGAACTTTTGATGAAAAGAACGGACTACGCTCCAAGTTTTGGAACAGAGTCATGTTCCCGATTAAGAATCAAGCCGGAAAAGTCATAGCATTCGGTGGCAGAGTAATGGGAGACGGAGAGCCAAAATATCTTAACTCTCCTGAAACCGCAGTATTCAATAAGTCAACGAACCTCTATGCATTCGATATGGCTAAGGCATCAAGAAGTAAGTACTTCATCCTATGCGAAGGATATATGGATGTCATAGCGCTTCATCAGGCAGGATTTAATATGGCGGTCGCATCGCTTGGTACCGCATTTACACCGGGTCAGGCGCTTATGCTTAAGCGATATGTCAATGACGTATACTTATCCTACGATTCGGATGGACCGGGAATACAGGCGATTATAAGAGCTGCCAAGATATGCAGAGAATACGCACTATCCTGTAAGGTTATCGACATGAATCCTTATAAGGATCCTGACGAATTCATCAAGGCACTTGGTCACGATGAATACCAAAAGAGGATAGACGAAGCCAAGAACGCATTTATCTTTGAGATAGGTGTTATTAGAAAGAAATACGACCCCGACGATCCGGATGCCAATACGAGATACGCTGAGGAAGTAGCAGAACTTTTAACCGAGATAAAAGATGAAGTCGCCAGGACCAATTATATAAAAGCCTGTGCTAAGGAAATGGGCATAACAGTTGATGCACTATCCGCTATGGTTTCAAAGCAGGCAGGAAAACGGCGAGCGATTCCTGAGAATGCAGTGCTTAAGAGTGGCATTCATAACAAGGATAAAAAAGAGGATTCGAAAGTAAAGTCCGAACAACTTATGTTAACCTATCTTGCTGAGTACCCAAGTATCTATACTCAGATAAAAGATATAGTAAGTGAAGAAGATTTTACTGATGAACCATATAAAGAAGTAGCGACCAAGTTTTTTGCCGATTTAAGAGAAGGGCGAGCCGATCCGGCCAGGATGGTATCACTTTTCGAAGATGAGGACATACAAAATCAAGTGTCCGATATGTTCACAAGTTACCTAAGCGGTATCGAGACCAAGGAACAGACGGAGACAGCAATTGCGGATGTTATAAGGCGACTGAAAAACAATCGCTTAGAGTCGTTAAGAAACGAGAACAAATTGACTCCTTCGGAAAATATGAAGTTCATGAAACAACTTAACGAATTAAAAAAGATAAAAATAAATTTACCTGATTGAGGAGAAGACAATGGGAAGAAAGAAAAAGGTTGAAGAAGTTGAAGAAATAATCGAAGAGGTAGAGATCGAAGATCCTGCCGAAGAAGAAGCAGAGGAAGAAGCTAAGGTCAACGAACTCTTCGAAGAGAAGTTAAAAGGACTTCTTAAACTTGCGAAGAAGAAGAAAAATATTCTTGATCAAGAAGACCTGGACAAGCACTTTGCCGGTGTGCCCATGGGCGAAGAAGAATATGATCGTCTCCAGGAATATATGGATAGTAACAACATCGATGTATTCCGTCCTATTGAGGATGAGGATGCCATCAGCGATGATGAACTCGGACTTATGATGGATGAGGCATCCGAAGTTGAAGCCGAGATCGATATGGATATCGACAAGATAGACTTATCAGGAGAACTCGGTATAGATACAGACGACCCCGTCAGAATGTATCTTAAAGAGATTGGTAAAGTACCTCTTTTATCCGCTGAAGAAGAAATTGACTATGCCAAGAAGATGGAGAATGGTCAGATAGCTCAGATCTTTATTGATGAGTACTTCTTACAGGGTAATAAGAAAAAGTCTATTACCAATGACGTGCTTGATAAATTCCTTCCTACTAAGAAGGGCAAAGCTACAGACGAAGAGAAGAAAGAAATTACTGCAAAGAGAAAAGTCTTCAGAAACAAGAATCTCGCAGATATGGATGCTATCATCGAGGATGGAGAGAACGCTAAGAAGAAACTTTCCGAAGCAAACCTTCGTCTCGTAGTATCAATTGCAAAGAGATATGTAGGTCGTGGACTTTTATTCCTTGATCTTATCCAAGAAGGTAACTTAGGTCTTATTAAGGCTGTAGAAAAGTTCGATTATAGAAAAGGATACAAGTTCTCCACATATGCTACATGGTGGATTAGACAGGCTATCACAAGAGCTATCGCAGATCAGGCGAGAACCATCAGAATCCCTGTTCATATGGTAGAGACTATTAACAAGCTCATCAGAGTGAGCCGTCAGTTACTCCAGGAATACGGTCGTGAACCGACTCCCGAAGAGATTGCTGATTACATGAAGATGGATGTAGCAAGAGTAAGAGAGATTCTCAAGATTTCTCAGGAGCCCGTATCACTTGAGACTCCTATCGGTGAAGAGGAAGATTCACATCTTGGTGATTTCATTCCCGATGAGAATGTACCTATTCCCGTAGAGGCAGCTACACAGACACTTCTTAAGGAACAGCTCAATGAAGTACTCGGTACTTTGACAGAGAGAGAAGAGAGAGTACTCAGACTCAGATTCGGTATGGATGACGGTAAGGCAAGAACTCTTGAAGAAGTTGGTAAGGAATTCAACGTAACAAGAGAGCGTATTCGTCAGATTGAAGCCAAGGCTCTTAGAAAGCTTCGTCAGCGTTCAAGATCCGGTAAGCTTCGTGACTATATCGAGGACTAATAGATTTTTCTATATGTAAATGAACGGAAGGCAGCAGGTATGAAAGGTTATATTTTGTCAAAAAGACTTACAAAAGTGGCAAAATTAGTCGAGCCTGCTGCTTTTTTAGTTGATATCGGTTGTGACCATGGCTTTTTATCCATAGAACTGGTTAGTAACGGCGTTGTAAAAAAAGCACTCTGTACGGATATCAATGAGGGGCCTTTATCAAGAGCGGATGATCATATAAAAGAATATGGATTGGAAGAAAGAATCAGTACTCTTTTATCTGATGGATTATTAGCTATAAAAGACAGGGAAGACGAGTACCCTTTTGATGCTGCTTGCATATGCGGCATGGGTGGTCTCATGGGTATTAAGATTATGCATGAGGCAGCAGGCTTTTTTAAGAAGATGGATAAGGTCTATCTTCAGCTTCAATCCGATATCGAATTAGTCAGAATCTATCTTGAGGCGTCAGGCTATAAGACTGAATTCGAAGATATGGTTTTTGAGGATGGAAAGTATTATACGGTAATTAAGACTCATTATGAGAATAAAGAAAAGAATGATGGCAGCAGCCTTGAAGATATAGGTGCTATGGACTTTTCAATTGTGCCGGAGATACTCAAGAAAAAATATGATGCGTTAAGCATTGAAGAAAGCCTACATTACAAGTACAATCATTATGACGGTATGGACGAAGAAGTCTATAAAGATTTCTTGGAATTTATGATAGACAAGTACAATACGATACGTTCGTTTTTACCTGATGATTCAGAGAGGGTTCCTGTTATAGAAAAGGAACTTGAAATTATGAAGCAAGCATATTCTAAAAATATAAGATAAAAGAGATTTATAAAAATATAAGATAAGAGATAAAACTATACTATAAAACATAGGGGTTAAGTAAGAGGTAGGAAGATGATATTAAAAGATATATATAAATGCTTGGATAAAATTGCTCCTTTTGAGTATAAGGAAGACTGGGATAACTCAGGATTGCTTATTGGTGATTGGAACAAGGATGTATCACGCATTATGGTGGTGCTTGATGTGACCGATGAGGTTGTAGCGGCAGCAGTACAGGCCAATGTTGACCTTATTATTTCTCACCATCCTCTTATTTTTGAACCTATTAAGCAGCTTAATACTGATGATTTAACTGCATCAAAAGTTTTGAAGTTAGCGAATAACAATATAGCTTATATAGCAATGCACACCAATATGGATGCAACAGGTCTTGGAGAAGTTGCGGATGAGATACTTGGCATTAAGAGAGAAGAAGTTCTTTGGGTTAACATAAATTATAACGACCCTAAGATTGGAATGGGAAGCATCGGTAAATTCGTTAATGAGAACAAAGAAGAGGTTAACATAACTTTACGAGATGCAGTTATTCGAACCAAGGAAGGTTTTCAGGCTGATGTAGTTAAAGTATATGGTGACTTGGATAGAGTGATTAACAAAGTAGCAGTATGCACAGGAAGCGGAAAATCGCTCGTTGATACTGCTATAGAAAAAGGTTGTGATTTATTCATAACAGGAGATATCAATTATCACACCGGACTTGATGCGGCTGAGAGAGGATTAGCCTTAATAGATATATCTCATTACACAACTGAGATAGTATTCATAGATATCTTAAGTGCATTCTTTGCAATGAATCTTCCTGACTTAACAGTGATTCCTTTTTCTGTTCCCGAAGCGGGCACATTTATGTGAGACACTTAAAATATTTTTATTAAAAAAATTAATTAGAGACTATGATTGGGGTTGATTATCATCAGTAGATTCATTAGTAGATGACATTTGAGCTTTTATAACATCGGCTTCTTTCATGGTCTTTTCCATTTCTTCAGATCTGAAAGAAGCTATATTTTTCTTTCCTGAGACTACACTGATTGCCCAAAGAATTATCCATGCCATGATGGGAAGTATTACACATCCAATAGCAAAGACAGGAAAGAGTACGCTTTTCATGGGTATGGGAAATACAGCTAAAACAACTGTTGTTCCAATCCAAAGAGTGATTATTATAAGTGCAATTATTGCAAAAATTCTTTTCATGTTATTTCCTTTTTCAATCTTGATTTCCATTTGATATTAAAATGTGAAAAGTGATTCGTCAAGTATCACACTTTTTTTGCAAAATATGGGTGTAATTCTTGGAAAACTGTGTTAAAATGTACCATATATGTGGTTTGTTACAGACAAACATGGACAGGAATTCTTAGGAGGACTAAAAAATGGGATTATTGGATTCGGTTTTCTCAGCAAGCAATCCGGATGCAGTTAAAAGTATTAGCGAAGGCAAGATATACAGTCTTGACCCTCAGTGGCAGAAGGAGCAGGTATTTACACTCGCAGAAAAAGCTCCCGAGAGCCTCGAAGAATTAAAGCAATTAGTTGATGTAAAAGATCCCAGAAGTGTATGTGCATATTGGGTATACGCAGTAATGGTACTTACACTTGATTATGATATAGGAATGAGCATGATGAAGTATCTCTATGCTGATATTGAACCGTTCGGCAGAGGATTCATCGAGGGTGGCGGAACAGGAAGAGCCGGTTGGGAATTATTCTTGAACGACCGTCTTAATAGTGATGATTACAGATGGCTTCCCAGAGCTTACTTCGTAGGTTCTGTAGCTGATAACGGATTCCATCCCTCACAGCCTCTTTCATTAGATTTACATTACAATGAGCCCAATACCATTACATACAATGCTCAGTCATTTGAGAAGCTTGGAAGACTCAATATCGTATATTGGGTAGAGAGCAATGCAGCAGGCAATAAGGCTAACATTACAATAAGCCACTTTGACGGAAGCGACAGATGGTATGTAACAAGCGGTGCAACAAGCGCACTCTTTTATGATCAGAGAGCAGGACTTACAGCAGCAGCCAAGGCTCAGTTATACTAGGAATAATATTAAGTCATCTTGCTAGAGCGAAAAGATGATTTATCATAAAACTATTAAGAAATAAAGGATGGAACAACAATGAAATTACTTGATAAATGGAGAAGCAAAGCATACGACGAGACAGCAGACAGATCTACTCTTCAGCCTATTTGGGATGAGTATTTCAGACTCGAGAAAGGATTCTACGAGAAGCTTCTTCCTGAGAAAGAAGTTGTAAAAGGAACTGTTAAGGAACTCTGTGAGAAGTACAATATTGATGTATTTTATATGACAGGTATTCTTGATGGTATCAATGATTCACTTGTAACTCCCAATCCTATCGAAGAGATGGATGAAGATACAATGATGTCACTTGAGTACGACAAGGAACTTCTTTACAAGAACATGGTTGCAGCAGGAGCTGATTGGCTCTACAACCTCGAGCAGTGGGATGAATATTTCACAGAGGATGAGAAGAAGGCACTCTATAAGGAGCAGAAGTCTTCTACAACAATTAAGAAAGACGAAAAGGTTTATCCTAACGATCCCTGTCCTTGCGGATCAGGTAAGAAATATAAGAAGTGTTGCGGTAAGAATGCTTAATTGATAAAAGAAAGATAAAATTTCTTTTGTTGACAATTAAAAGTATTCGCAATACAATCAATCTTAATCAATATCCAACACGTTGACGAGAAGAGTAGGCTGTGAAAAGTACCAGAGAGGAATGCATATGCTGGAAGCATTCTTACCGGAAGCAGTTGAAAACTAACTCCGAGTGGCCCCAATCCGGTCCGTTGACTACGTTACAGTCTATAAGAGGCAAGCATTATATATGAATTAAGTTCATAGCTTGCAAGCAGGGTGGAACCGCGTATCTTACGTCCCATGCATCTTTACGATGCATGGGACTTTTCATTTTTAAAAATATTTTATAGGAGGATTCAATATGAAAATCACATTGAAAGATGGAAGCGCAAAAGAGTATTCCGAGTCCAAGAGTGTTATCGACATTGCATTCGATATATCAGAAGGACTTGCGAGAGCAGCTTGTGCCGGCGAAGTAGACGGCGAAGTTGTGGATCTTAGAACTGTTATAGATAAGGATTGCACACTTAATATCATAACTGCTGATGATCCCAGGGGACTTAGAGTGCTTAGACATACAGCATCACACGTTCTTGCTGAAGCAGTTAAGAGATTATATCCCAATGCTAAGCTTACAATCGGTCCCGCTATTGATGATGGTTTCTATTATGATTTTGATGTTGAGAATCCTTTTTCAAGAGAAGACCTTGATAAGATTGAAGACGAGATGAAGAAGATCATCAAGGAAGGCAACAAGCTTGAGAAGTTTGAACTTCCCAGAAATGAAGCAATCAAGTTCATGGAAGAGAAGGGCGAGCCTTTTAAGGTAGAACTTATTAACGATCTTCCTGAAGATGCAATCATTAGTTTCTATAGCCAGGGCGAAGGATTCACGGATCTTTGTGCAGGACCTCACCTCATGTCTACCAAGGGCGTTAAGGCATTCAAGCTTACAGCATCATCAATGGCATATTGGAGAGGCGATTCCAATAAGGCAAGACTTCAGAGAATCTATGGTTCAGCTTTTGCTAATAAGGATGATTTAAAAGCATACCTTGAGCATCTTGAGGATATCAAGATGAGAGACCATAACAAGCTTGGCCGTGAGATGAAGTTATTCTTAACAGCTGATGTTATCGGTCAGGGACTTCCTTTGTTCACACCTAAGGGAACAAAGATGATTATGAAGTTACAGCGTTGGATTGAGGACCTCGAGGATAACGAGTGGGGCTATGTTCGTACACGTACACCTTTAATGGCTAAGTCCGACCTTTATAAGATATCAGGACACTGGGATCACTACATGGATGGCATGTTCGTACTTAACAAGGACGAGCAGGAAGGCAAAGAGATTATGGCTCTTCGTCCCATGACATGTCCTTTCCAGTACTATGTATATATGAATGAGCAGCATTCTTACAGAGATCTTCCTTACAGAATGTCTGAGACATCAACACTTTTCAGAAACGAAGATTCAGGTGAGATGCATGGACTTACAAGAGTACGCCAGTTCACTATTACTGAAGCTCATATCATTCTTACTCCCGAGCAGGCTGAAGAAGAACTTACACGTTGTGTAGACCTTGCTCACTATGTAATGAAGACACTTGGTGTAGATGGCGATGTAACATACAGACTTTCCAAGTGGGATCCTGAAAACAAGAGTAAGTACGAAGGCGATGATAACTACTGGAATTCAACACAGCAGTACTTGCGTGATGTCATGAATAAGAACAGCATTAAGTTCACTGAGGCAGACGGTGAAGCAGCATTCTACGGACCTAAGATTGATATCCAGGCCAAGAACGTATATGGCAAGGAAGACACAATGGTTACTATCCAGCTTGACTGCTCATCTGCTCAGAAGTTTGGCATGGTATATACAGATGAGAATGGTAACAAGGTTAGTCCTTGGATCATCCACAGAACATCAATGGGTTGCTATGAGAGAACACTGGCATGGCTCATCGAGCACTACGCAGGCAAGTTCCCTACATGGATGTGTCCCGAGCAGGTTAGAGTACTTCCTATTTCTGAGAAGTACGAAGACTACGCACAGAAAGTACTTGCTGAACTTAAGAAGAACGGCATAGATGCTACATGCGATTCAAGATCTGAAAAGATTGGTTACAAGATCAGAGAGACCAGAAACGATCGTATCCCTTACTGGCTTGTAGTTGGTGAGAAGGAAGAAGCAGAAGGACTTGTAGCTGTATCTTCAAGATGGAACAATAACGAAGGCTCCAAGAGCTTAAGTGATTTCATCGCACAGATTAGTGAGGAGATACGCAATAAGACTATTAGAACGGAGTAGTAATGGCTGAACTCGAAGAGATTTACGAGGACAATAGCATTAACCAGAACACTGTAGCAGACAGTGAGATTATAGAAGAGGAATATTTTGACGAGGCCGAGAAAAAAAGGCAGCGGAGGAGATATTTCTCTTCTGCTATGTGGAAATTGACGTTATCTCTGGTGATACTTCTCGTTATTCAAGTGGTAACTGCGCTTCCCATAGGCCTAACAACTTTAGTGCTTGATAAATTGAGCGAGAATTCAACAAGCGGCTTTTTATCAGTATTTAGAACACTCTATGATCTTGGATATGTTGAGACATTTAACAATATCCTTTCGCTCTTTGTAATTATTATTCCTGATTGCATAGGGCTTTTGGTTTTCATACTGCTCACCAAGAATACAAAAAATGCTGAACTAGATAATCAAAAACTAAGTTTTGGATTATGGTTTGCAATGTTCATCATGTGCTTTGGAATAGGCGGTATCGGTACAGTACTTGGACTGATAGCTAATGCAATTATAAAAGTTCCTGCTGGGGTCTTAGGTCTCCTTCTAAAAAGCATAGCGACGATAGGAACGATTACAAGTGGTGGCGGTGCGAGTTTAACGAACGCGGATGATTCACTAATTTATATTCTTATTGAAATTCCGATTGCAGCGATTCTTGTTCCAATAGTGGAAGAATATACATTCAGAAAAGTCTTGATAGATAAGACTGCAAGATACGGATACGGCCCGGCCATATTGCTATCGGGACTTACATTCGGCATAATCCATGGAAACTTTTCACAGTTTTTTTATGCTATGGGACTTGGATTCCTTTTTGCATATATTTATTGCGTAACGGGAAAAGTAAGATATTCCATATTCATGCATATGGGTTATAACTTTTATGCAGCAGCGATTCTTCCTCTTGCAAGAAAGATGATACCGACGCAAGTGAAAGAAACTGTACAAGCGGCGCTTGATCAGTTGTCAGTGGATGGAGATATAATTAAGTATTCCGATACATTTTCTGATGCAATACTTAACAATCCGATATCCATAGTAGGTATGTTTGCAGTTACTGCCGTGATTCTTTTCTATTTTGTATTGATTATATCCGGAATAATACTTATGATTGTATTCCTAAGAAAGTTCTTACATTTTAGAAAGACACTTCCGCTCGGCGAGAAGGGCATTAAAAGATGTGCAATATTTAATGTAGGTTCCATACTTTACTTATGTTTGGGAATTGCCATATTTGGATTGACAATAACGGTAGATTTCTTCTCAACATTGTATTCAGTGGCAATTTTATAAAAAAGTTGTTGACAAGAGATAGAAAGTACGATATATTATCAAAGGTTATAAAAACAAAGCAGAGTATCCGCTCTCACCCGACGACAATTGCGTTTTCGGTGTTAATATGAAAAAGTATTGATAAGCAATAGCTTTTTATATTGAAGTGCGGGTATTTTATCCGCACTTTTATTTTACTTTTCATAACGGAGGAATATGAAGAATAACGATTATATTATTAATGACCAGATAAGAGATGCTGAGGTAAGAGTTATATCTGAAGAAGGAGAGATGCTCGGAGTTATGCCTACAGGTGAGGCATTAAGACGTGCCGATGAAGCAGGACTTGATCTTATAATGATTAGCCCCAACGCTGCGCCTCCCGTGTGCAGAATTGAAGATTTCGGTAAGTTCCGTTACGAGCAGCTTCGTAAAGAAAAGGAAAATAAGAAAAAGCAGAAAACTACAGAAGTTAAGGAAATCCGTTTTTCACCCAATATTGATACCAACGATTTCAATACCAAGATGAATGCGGCTAGAAAGTTCCTTACAAAGGGCGAGAAAGTTAAAGTAACAGTTAGATTCCGTGGTAGAGAGATGACACATGGTGTTCCCACCGCGAAGAAACTTCTTGATGATTTCGCCGAAGGCCTTGCAGATGTAGCTTCACTTGAGAAGGAAGCTAAGGTTGAGGGCCGTTCAATAGCTATGGTTTTGGCTGAAAAGAAGTAGCAGTTAAAATATTTATTCACACTAAGGAGGATTTTTGTTATGCCTAAAATGAAGACATCCAGATCAGCTGCAAAGCGCTTTAAATTAACAGGTACAGGTAAGTTAAAAAGAGCTAAAGCTTATAAGAGACATATCTTAACAAAGAAGTCTACTAAGAGAAAGAGAAATCTTAGACAGGCTGCAATGACAGATAGCACAAATGTTTCAAATATGAAGAAGATTTTACCTTACATCTAAGGAAAGAGAGGAAGTAAACAATGGCAAGAATTAAAGGTGGCTTAAATGCCAAGAAAAAACATAATAGAGTATTAAAGCTTGCTAAGGGCTACAGAGGAGCAAGATCAAAGCAGTATCGTGTAGCTAAGCAGTCAGTTATGAGAGCACTTGCTTCTTCTTATGCAGGACGTAAGGAGAACAAGAGACAGTTCAGACGTCTTTGGATTGCACGTATCAACGCTGCAGCTAGAATGAACGGTCTTTCATACAGCAAGTTTATGTACGGCCTCAAGCTCGCTAACATCGACATCAACAGAAAGATGCTTGCAGAGATGGCTGTAAACGATGCAGAAGGCTTCAAGAGCTTATCTGAGATCGCTAAGAGCAAGATTGCTTAATTAATTCTTATATCGATAAAAAAATTATCAATATAAAAAGTAAGAGACACGGAAAACCGTGTCTCTTTTATTATTCAAATGTAGTTATTGTTTTATGTATTTATAACTATTTTATTTGTACTATATAGTTTCGAGTAGTACCTTAAATGAAATCATTCTCTCAGTTTCTGTTGAATCAAACTTGATTATATATGCCTGCATATCTGAATCTATAGAGATAATTGTACCTTCTCCCAGTATCATATGTTTAACTCTGGTGCCCTCAGATAGCAATGATTTCTCATCTTTTCTAAGAAGCTTATCATGAAGTTCAATATAATCCTTGGTCTCTTTTATGAGAGCATCTTTTGGCTCATTAATGTATTCAAGATACTTCTTATCGATATCAAATACGAATCTTGAAGGGAAGCGAGGAGAACCATCGAAGTTACGCCCATTCGCTTCAGTTAAGAATAGCGTATCCTTAGCTCTTGTAATAGCAACAAATGCAAGTCTTCTTTCTTCTTCCATGGCAGCAAGAGTTCTTGTTTTTTTGGAAGGGAAGATTCCTTCGTTAAGACCGCAGATGAATACATTCTTGAATTCAAGTCCCTTGGCAGCATGCACTGTCATAAGCTTAACTCTGTCTTTTGTATCCTCTATATCTGCATTGGTATAGAGTGCTATATGCTTAAGGTAAGAATCAAGATTGGTTTCTTCTCCGCATGATACTTCATATTCGTATACTGACTGCTTGAGTTCTGCGAGATTGTCGAGTCGCTCCTGTGCGCCCTCGGTTCTAAGTGCTTCTTCGTAACCGCTTAATTGAAGTACCTGAGTAAGTAACTCAGAGATGCTCTTTTTATCTATATTGGAGCGAAGTTCATCTATGATGGATAAGAATTCTTTTGCTTTTGTTCCCTTGAAAATAGGATCATCAATATTGTCACGAAGAGCCTGGAACAACGTGCATTGATCATTCTCGGCCTTTTCTTCGAGGTATTTCATACGTCGCTCACCCATGTTACGTTTTGGAGTATTAACGACTCTTTTGAACGCCAGGTCGTCTCCGGTTAATAGGATTCTAAGATACGAGAGAGCGACCTTAATCTCTATGCGATCGTAGAATTGCACGCCGGAATAGATTACATACGGAATCTTATTGATGAAAAGAGCATGTTCAAGACTGCGTGTTAAGAAGTGAGATCTGAACAAAATCGTTACGTTTCTGTAATCATCACCATTTTCTTTTAGCTTAATAATCTGAGATACGATGTACTGTGCCTCATCGTCTGAATTGTCTCCAAAGTAGAGGCTGGCTTTTGCGCCCTCACCACGAATTGATATAAGATCCTTTTCTTCTCTGAATCTGTTCTTTGCTATAAGAGAGTTTGCTACATCTATGATTCCCTGTACTGAACGATAATTATCATTCATCATGATGGTTTTGGTGCCCTTGAACTTTTTATGAAAGTCCAAGAGATATTGAATATCAGCACCACGCCAGGTGTAGATAGTTTGATCGGGATCTCCGACAACGAAGAGATTCTTATGATAGTCGGAGAGTACTTTCATCAGGTCGTACTGGGGCTTATCGATATCCTGAAACTCATCAATCATTATGTACATGAGTCGTTTTTGCCACTTAAGACGTGACTCTTCATTAACTTGAAATACATAGAGAGTGAAGATAATAAGGTCGTTATAGTCGAGACCGAAACATTTTTTCTCTTGATAGAGATATCCATAAAAGATAATATCCTTTGCGCTTGTAGCACTTAAATACTTTTCCTTGAGCGTATCAAGCGACATATCGAACATATCTATATAGTAATCAGGACGCTCAAAAAGCTTGAGCATCTCAATCATATCCCTTGCCTTTGAGAAAGACATATCACGAAGTGACAATCCACGTTCTTCATATATGACTTGTAGCATCGCATCTATATCTGAATTATCCAGTACGAGAAATGATTTGGGATAGTTGAATACGAAACTTTCTTCTTTTAACACATTCGCACAGAATCCGTGGAATGTATTGATATATCCTGTATCATTATCACCTGTTAAGAGGTGAATTCGCTGTCTCATTTCATTGGCTGCTTTGTTGGTAAATGTCACGCAAAGAATATTGCCGGCAGGAATACCGACTTCATTAACAAGATACGCAAATCTGTGAGTGAGAGCTCTGGTCTTACCACTACCTGCACCTGCGATTACACGCACATAACCTTCTGTAGTGGTTACAGCTTCTCTTTGCGATTCATTAAGTTTTTCCAAGATATTTTCTGACATTGTTACTACCTGGCTATCAAAATTTCGATTACAATTCTTTTTGCCTGAGTGTTTTTACCAACAAATACATTCTATCATAAAGCGAACAAATATTCGAGTATTAATTTTACTTTTTTGATTATTAATTACAAATTTCCATTGATGCGTATACAGATAAATTAATCATTTTTTATATCCTGTTAGGAAATGAGGATATTTATATTATTTAGGGAATTTGGTATAATTATTGTGTATGGATTTTTGAAAGAAAACGTCTCTTTACAGGACAGCGTGCTTGATGGGAAGGAGCTTGAAGATATGTTTGATTTTAAGTATTACACACCGACAAAAGTTTTGTTTGGAAAAGATACAGAGAATAAGGTTGCAGACCTGGTAAAAGAATTCGGCGGAACCAAGTTACTCATTCATTATGGTGGCGGAAGCGTAGTTCGTTCAGGCCTCTTAAAGCGCGTGACAGATAAACTCGATGAAGCAGGTATAGCATATGTTACACTTGGCGGCGCTGTACCCAATCCTCGTTTAAGCCTTGTAAAAGAGGGTATTGAATTATGTAAAAAAGAAAACGTTGACTTCCTCTTGGCAGTTGGCGGTGGTAGTGCGATAGATTCAGCTAAGGCTATCGGATATGGTGTATTTAACGGTGGCGAAGTATGGGACTTTTATGATTATAAGAGACAGGCCAATGGTGCACTTCCTTTAGGCGTAATCTTAACCATAGCAGCAACAGGTTCCGAGATGAGTGATTCATCAGTTATTACTAAGGAAGAAGGACTTGTTAAGCGTGGATACAGCTCTGATTTTGGACGTGCAAGATTCGCTATATTGAATCCTGAACTTACTATGACATTACCTGATTATCAGACCGCTTGCGGATGCGCAGATATTATGATGCACACTATGGAGAGATACTTCACCAATGGTGGCAATATGGAGATTACGGATGCGCTTGCAGAAGGACTTTTACGTACTGTTAAGAAGAATTCATTAATCCTTGTAAAAGATCCTAAAAACTATGATGCTCGTGCAGAAGTTATGTGGGCCGGAAGTTTATCACATAATGGTTTAACAGGCTGTGGTAATGATGGTGGCGACTGGATGACTCATAAATTGGAGCATGAACTCGGAGGGTTATATGACGTAGCTCATGGTGCCGGACTTGCAGCCATCTGGGGCAGCTGGGCAAGATACGTATATAAAGATTGCCTTCACAGATTCAAGAAGTTCGCAATCAATGTAATGGATGTAAAAGAAGAAGGCAGCGACGAGGAGATTGCACTTCGCGGTATCGAAGCAATGGAAGACTTTTACAGGGCGATTAAGATGCCTACCAATCTTCGTGAACTCGGTGTCGAGCCTACAGAAGACGAACTCAAGCTCATGGCTAAAAAATGCGCCATCGGCGTGGGCGGAGAAAAGGGCTCTGCAAAAGTTCTTAACGAGGAAGCAATGCTTGCAATATATCGTGCATCTATGTAATCTGCAAAAACGAATTTGATATATAAATAGTATATCCAAAAAAAATGAAATTATTACGCGAATTAACTACAACAAGAAAAATAATGTTCTTCTTCCTCTTTGCGATAATTATCGGCAGCGGACTCTTATCGCTCCCGATAAGTTCGGTTAAGGGAGTGGAAGTATCATATATCGATGCGCTCTTTACAGCGACGACGGCTGTATGCGTAACAGGACTTGTAACACTGCCGACATATTCGACATGGAGCGTGTTCGGCCAGATAGTCATCCTGATACTTATCCAGATAGGCGGTCTTGGCATAGTAACGGTTATGTCAGGCTTCATGATCGGATTCCATAAAAGAATCGGACTCGGCGGAAGGATGCTTATACAGGATGCATTTAACTTAAATACACTTTCGGGCATTGTAACTTTTACAAAAAAAGTACTGATAGGAACTTTTATAGTCGAGGGTGTGGGTGCACTGATGTATATGACGGTATTCATACCACAGTTTGGCCTCAAGGGAATCTGGATATCAATATTCAATTCCATCTCGGCATTTTGCAATGCGGGAATAGATATCATATCCGATAACAGCTTGTGCGATTATGTGCTTAATCCGATGATTAACTTAACGTCATCGCTTTTGATTATCTTAAGTGGTATCGGATACATCGTATGGTGGGATTTTATTGGTGTTATTAAGGAATTTCCTACCAAGAAGTTTAAGTGCTTTAGAGATCTGACATTTCACTCTAAGATAGCAATTACTGTTTCGCTGATACTTATTTTTGCCGGCGGATTTTTGTTTTTCATATTTGAATTCAATAATCCGGATACGATTGGCAATTATAATGTTTTTCAAAAGATGATGGTTGCGATATTCCAGTCCATCACAACAAGAACGGCAGGATTTGCAAGTGTGCCTCAAGAGAACCTTACTAACGCATCATCTTTTGTATCATTGATACTTATGTTTATTGGTGGTTCACCCACGGGTACAGCGGGCGGTATTAAGACAGTTACCGCAGCGGTGCTCGTAGCGAGTGCAATAGCAACAATCAAGAATAAGGATGAGACCTCGATGTTTCATAGATCGATTCCCAAAGCATCGGTCAATAAGTCGGTTGCAGTTATTGCTGTGTCATTCGCGATTATGTCGATATCCACAATCCTGCTTTGCTTCATTACCAATGCGGATATTATGGATATCCTTTACGAGACAGTAAGTGCAACAGCAACAGTAGGATTAACAAGGAACTTTACTTCCACACTTAATATCTGGGGTAAGCTTGTAATCATATTCACAATGTATCTTGGAAGAGTTGGCCCGATATCATTGTTTATTGCGCTCAACTCACAAAAGCATGCGCCTAATGCGGTTAAAAATCCGACTGAGCAAATCAGTGTGGGATAGAGTTGGGTTAAGTATATTTGTGATATGTAGGAATAACAAAAAGACGTTTAATTAGGATTAATAATTTACAATTGTATGTATTTTTCCAAAGAATTAAATTCTTGGGAAACAGAGGAAGAAAAGAATGAAGAAAAAGAAAACATATGCGGTATTTGGATTAGGACGTTACGGCAGAGCAGTTTCAAAAGAATTGATTAAGAACGGTGTAGAAGTACTTGCTGTAGATAAGGATGAAAACAAGGTCAATGCAGCAATCGCAGACATTCCTTTTTGCAAGTGTGCCAATGTAACTGACGCAGAAGTTTTAAAGCAACTTGGTATTCACAATATTGATGTCGTTATCATAGCAATGGCCAGCAATCTTGAAGCCAGTGTAATGGCTACAATGCTTTGCAAGGAACTTGGCGTAGATATGGTTATAGCCAAGTGCGCAAGCGAGATGAACTGCAAAATTCTCACCAAGGTTGGTGCCGACAAAGTAGTATATCCCGAAAAAGAATCCGGCATCAGACTTGCCAAGAATTTACTTAGCTCGGGCTTCGTAGACATGATAGAGTTATCCAAGGATGCATCGATGGTCGAGATTGATGTTCGTCCCGAATGGGTGGGTAAGAACCTGATCGAACTTAATCTCAGAGCCAAGTACTCAATCAATGTCGTAGCCATCATCAAAAACAAGAAGATTAACACATATGTAGATCCGTCACTTCCTCTGGATAAAGACATGACGCTTGTAATCATCGCCAACATTAACAAGCTTAACAAACTCAAGGCAAATGAGACTAATAAGTTAAGTTAAAAAAATTATAAATTGTTTTAAAAAAGTTCTTGACAAACAAGAAGAATTATTGCTATTATAAATGGTTTTCCAAAAACGGTCAGCATAAATGTTAATCAGTTTGAGGTGTTTATGAAAAAGAAAAGTGTATTCAGAAAAATATCGATTACATTAGTTTTTTCTTTATTAATCCAGTTATTTGCTTTTGGGGCATTTCCACTAAAGGTTTATGCTGCGGATGATGACAGCTGGCGTAATATATATTATCCAGGATACGGTAGTGATACTAATGATACATGGAGTACTGTAAAATACCGTGTATATATTAGCTCTGAACAATCAAGCAATCCGACAGTTTCTGTGAATAAAACATTTCATAATCCTTTAATGATAGATGGGTTAAATATTAATATTTCCGGCGAAGACACTGTATTCAAGGTTGACAGTGATTTATACATGAAAAATGGAGCAAAATTGACCGGAAATGGTAAAGTTGAAGTGACTGGTAATGTTTATCTGGAAAATGGTTGCAGTATCACTGCATCAAATAACATTCCTGAAAACAAGATGCATTATTATACTTTATCGGAATTATATACGATTGAAGGAAATAGGGATTTCTCCGGTGATTATTTTGGAAGTGTACGTATTATTCCGGTTGAAGGATATAAAATATCAGAATCTTCAAATCATCGTGAAGCAACAGATGAAATAGTGGTTAATTCAACTCAAACGGGTAAAACAGTTTATTTTGCTCCGGATGGAGGTTTATGTTTTAAGTCATATACTTTGCCAAACATAGTAATTAGCCCGTTTTCTGAACATGTTGATGGAAATGGATATGTTATAAGTGGAACAAAATCTGAAAAAGGTGATTTCTATATATCAGATGTGACAGTATCGGCGCCCGAGGGATACTCTTACGTTATAAAAGGTGAAACCAATTCTGACGGTCTTCCCATATTATATACATCAAAGGAATTTACCGAATCATTTAGCTCATTTGAAATTAATTTAGTAGACTCCGATGGCCACTATGTAGAAGGCCCTATAGACGGTACAATTGGCGATTATACTGTTCCTGCTGTTACTATAAAAAAGGGTTATAAAGCTCCTGAAACTCAATATACACTTTCAGGAACAAAATACAAAGATAAGTATTTCCAATCAGATGTTACTTTGAAACCTGCTGAAGGATATAAGGTATATACTCCGGATATGATTAAAGCAGATAAACCGCCTGTAGATTCTTTAAAATTTTCTTCTACTACAAAAGATGTAAAGATAGTCCTTGTTGACCCTTATGGTTTTACATCTGACGAAATTAAAGTAGGGGATATAATGATTCTTCGAGAAGATAAGGGAAAGGTCGAGGCTGAAGATTGTTATCTGGGCGGTAAGTTAACGGTAAAGGTATCGGCTGATAAGCGTGATCCCAAACTTGCGAAGATTACTTATAAGGATTCAGAAGGTAAGGAATTGAAAGAAGCTCCTTCTGAAATAGGTAAATATACGGTAATAGCGACATTTCCTGATGATGATAATTATCAGGAGTATGTGGCTAAAGATGATTTTGAGATTAAATATCTTCCTACGCCTACGGCGCCTTATTCTATCGAAGGAACTAAAGGTGAAAACGAATTTTATACAACAGATGTTAAGATTATTCCTGCAGAAGGATATAAAATATCAACGACAATAAGGACAGGATATACAGACAGTATTGCTCTTGATAAGAATGGTAATCTCGGATATGTATATCTCCAAAAGAAATCTACAGGAGAAATGACAGACAAGATTGCAATCAAGGAAATAATGATAGACAAGGAACTTCCTGTTGTTACCGGCATCAGTGATAAAGAGGTAATATATACCGATTCTAAGCAGATCATAGTTAAAGATGATAATCTTGAAGAAGTATCTGTTAACGGTGTAAAAGTTGCAGTAAGCGATGGACAGGCAGTGATAGATTTATCAGCTGATAACGGTATTATGGATTATACAATCGTTATGAAAGATAAGGCTGGAAACACTTCGACTATCTATGTTACTTTGATTACCGCTTGGATGCAGAGTGGCGATGTACAAGAGGGTGTTCCTCTTAAGTTATATCCAGGATATACATACAACTTCCCTGAAGGAAGTACCTGGACCATCGAAGGTGATCCTACAGTATACTGTGGAGGTAACAAGTTCGTCGTTACCAACAATGTAGAGATCAAGTTCAAAAAGAACTAAATACACCTGATTATCCTAAGTCTTGACTTTGTTTTAACAGATGTTATAATGCTTTAAAACAGAGAGCCGAAAGTTAGACTTATCCTAACCGCCGGTGAAAAACGTTACTAAAAAATAGCGCGGTCCTTCCACAGACAAGGCGCTATTTTTTGCGTTTTCGTGACAGTAATATAACTAAAGCAATTATTTCGCAAATCATAATTACGAACATGAATAAATCGCCGTATGTAACCATGGCCTCACCTCCTAAAAACTCGGCGGATTGGCAATATCGCCCCTTCAGTTCTCTGAATAAAAACACTATTAGATTAATAATTGGGAATAATTGGATGAACTTAATGTTTGTAACTCAAGATGATAAAGTTGTAAAGACGAAATGTCAAGAAAATAATATAGTATTAAATTGCAGATAAATACATGTTGTAGAGGGTTTGAATATCGGGTAAAATAAAGATGGACAATAAAAGCTGAAAAAAAGTTTAAAAAGTTATTGACAAGGCTAATAATTCGATGCTATTATAAATGGTTTTCAAAAAAACGGTCAGCATAAATATTAGTTGAGGTGTTTATGAAAAAGAAAAGTGTATTCAGAAAAATTTCATTTTTGCTTATGTTAGCAGTTGTAGCCAACTGTGGCGTGTTTAACATTTTTTCATTACCTGTTAAAGCTGCTGACACAGAGCCTTTGACTAATAAAACAGAATCGTATAGCACAGATGAAAGTAAACATTATGTAGTTGATAGTGATGTTACAATAGATGGAAATTTGACAATTAATTGTAGTAATGCCGGTATATCAGGCGGAGGTAAATTAACAATTAATCCTGGAAAAACACTCACGGTTCGTGGTGATTTGGTTTGCTACGGAGCTATATATAATTATGGAAATCTATATGTTAGCGGAAAATGCGAATTAGTTGGAGGCATACCAATGATGAGGCCAGGTGCTTCATTCCACAATTATTCAGGAGCTTTTGCTAGTATGGGATCTTTATTAGGACATGAATGGCATCCTGACTCTCAATTGGAAAAGAGAATAACTCATATTGAAAATGAAGGCATAGTAAGATGCAATAATATTGATTCATATACTTCAAAATATGTAAATAATTCGGGGGATTCTGCATTTTTTATTTCGAATCGTACATATTATTATACTAATAATCTTGATTTAAATATTTCTATAACTGGAACAAAATCCAGTGTAGATGATACAAAATATATTAGTAGCGTTACAGTTACTCCTCCTTCGGGATTTAAGATCACTACAGATAATCCTATGAATTATAGTATCGATGACGAATTTTGGGGTACAGGAGCACACTGGAGAGATAGTATTGTTATTAATAGCAGTCAGTCTGCTACAAGTTATTGGTTGAAACCTACAAATTACTCGGTGCAAAATGCCGTTGCTACAACAGCAGCAGAGCAATTGCCTGCAATAACAATCAAAACAACAGGAGCAGATCCCGCGGGAGCAAAGTATGTTATAGCTGATAGCAAGGCGGCTGAAGGAAACTTTTATTGGACGTCTGTAACGCTTCAACCACCTACAGGATATTCAGAGATGAAAGTTACATATGATGGAGGTGGACGCGAAAAAAGTGGATCTTCTGTTACGTTTACAGAAGCTGCTATAACAGGCGCAACGGTAATATTAAAGGATGCCGATGGTCAATGGACTGCACAGAGTTATCCAGTAGAAGATTTATATATCTTAGATGAAAATCCTAAGCCTTATTATGTTACTGGCGAAGATGATATTAGAGAGCATGGCGAAGATTATCCTAGATATGCTAAAGAAGCATATATTAATGCAAATAGCGGTCACAAGGTTTTATTAGCTGCTGATTATAATGCTCAGAAAGCGGCCGGTGGAACCATAACCGGTCAGGATTCTATTAAAGTAACAAGCAGTATTGAGAATCCCAGCATATATGTTCACAATGACTACAATGACTTCTGGGTTGGACCTATAAGCCTTGATCCTATTCATGTAGGTATGCTTATTCCTGAGACAAAATATACGTTAAAGGGAAATAAGTATAAAGATAAGTATTATGATTCAGATGTTGTATTAACGCCCGCAGAAGGTTTTAAGGTTACAACATCCAAGGATAAAGCAGCAACTGATAAGATTACTTTTACAAAAACTACAAAAAATATAAAAATCTATTTAGTAAAAGAAGTGATGAATGATGACCATCTTCCGACTGGAAGAGTTGTTTATTCAGATCCTATAAGCGTTGGAGACATCTACATCGTCAGAGAAGGCGAAGGAAAAGTTAACGTCAATGATTTATACTACGGCGGTAAAGTTATTCCTACAGTTGAGACTAAGACTAACGATGTCAAGAAAGTAACATACAAGTATAAGAATGCATCAGGCGGGGATTATCTTAAAGAAGCTCCTTCAGAAGTAGGGAAGTATGTAGTTGAAGCTACGTTTGAGATGACCGATGATTATAAAGAATTAGTAGTGAAGGATGAGTTTACGATTAGTTATCTACCTACGCCCACAGCTCCTTACTCATTGGAAGGAAAGCTTGGAGATAACGAAATCTATACTACAGATGTTAAGATCATCCCTGCAGATGGGTACCAAATATCCAAGACTATCAAGACAGGTTATGTTGATAGCATAGAACTTGATAAGAATGGAGATATTGGATACGTATATCTTAAAAAGAAGGCAACCGGTGAAATGACAGATAAGATTGCTATCAAGGAGATTTTGATAGACAAGGAAACACCTGTTATCACAGGAATTGCTGACAAGGAAGTTATCTATACTGATTCCAAGCAGGTTATCGTTAAGGATGACAACCTTTTCGAAGTAATCGTTAATGGCGTAAAAGTTGCTGTAAGTAACGGACAGGCAGTTATCGACTTATCAGCTGATAACGGTATTATGGATTACACAATCGTTATGAAGGATAAAGCAGGTAACGAATCTACTATTTTCGTAACACTTATTACCGCTTGGATGCAGACAGGCGATGTTCAAGAGGGTGTTCCTCTTAAGTTATATCCCGGATATACTTACAACTTCCCTGAAGGAAGTACATGGACCATCGAAGGTGATCCTACAGTATACTGTGGAGGTAACAAGTTCGTCGTTACCAACAATGTTGAAATCAAGTTCAAAAAGAACTAGATTAAAGATTGAATAGGGCAACCTAGATAATTGAAAGGGATTAATATACAGGATAGAGCCGGTGCGTTAAGCATCGGCTTTGTCATTTGGTTAGAAAAATCAAGAAGAATAATTCGATTTATAAAAGAAAAAATGTGAAGAAAGATTCACAGCAGAATTTGACACGTATGCTATAATATTTCTTGGTGATAAATTTTAGAAAAGAGGTAGTAAAGATGACTAAAATAGACATTGTATCAGGTTTCCTCGGAGCCGGAAAAACTACATTTATACAGAAGATGTTAAAAGAAGTTCTCAACAAGGAAAAAGTTGTTCTTATTGAGAATGAATTTGGTGAGATAGGTATCGATGGTGGCTTTCTTAAGGAAGCCGGTATCGAGATAAAAGAGATGAACTCAGGATGTATCTGCTGTTCACTTGTAGGCGATTTTGGTGCATCTCTTAAGGAAGTAATCACTAAGTACACTCCTGAGAGAATCCTTATCGAACCCTCAGGCGTAGGTAAGTTATCCGATGTTATCAAGGCTGTTGCAGACCTTGAAGCCAAGGAAAACATGAAGGATGTATATCTTAATGCTGCAGTAGTAGTTGTAGATGTATCTAAGTGTAAGATGTATATGAAAAACTTCGGCGAGTTCTTCATCAATCAGGTTGAAGCAGCCGGAACGATCGTACTCTCAAGAACACAGAATGTATCTGAAGAAAAGCTTAATGAAGCAGTAGCTCTTCTTAGAGAGCATAATGCCAAGGCTACTATTATCACAACACCTTGGGATCAGATTACAGGAGAGCAGATTCTTAAGACATATGAAGAGGGTAACTCTCTTGAAGAAGAGCTTATGGCTCAGGTTAAGAAGGAGAGAGCTCACGCTCATGATGAAGAGTGTGACGATCCTGATTGCGAGTGCCACCATCACCATCACCACGATGATGACGATGAGCATGAACATCACCACCATCACCACGATGAGGATGAGGAACATGAACATCATCACCACCATGACCATGATGACGATGACGACGATGATGTCGAACATGAGCACCATCATCACCATCATGACCACGACGAGGATGAGCACGAACATCATCACCATCACCACCATGATGGCGAAGAGTGCGACGATCCTGAGTGCGAGTGCCACCATCATCATGACGGTGAACACCATCATCACCATCATCATGCAGATGAGGTATTCTCAAGCATCGGATTTGAGACAGCCAAGTCCTATACAATGGATCAAATTAATGAGATTCTCACAAAGCTTGATGACAATGAGACATACGGCATAATCCTTAGATCCAAGGGTATGGTATACAACAAGGATGGCGGATTCATCTACTTTGACTACGTTCCCGAAGAAAAGAACGTACGTCCCGGAAGCCCTGAAGTAACAGGCAAAGTAGTCGTTATCGGCTCAAAACTCAATGAAGAGAAGATAAAGGAATTGTTCTAAAATGAAAAATGTATTCTTAATTAACGGCTTTCTTGAAGCCGGCAAAACAGAATTCATAAGATTTACTATAGCGCAGCCTTACTTTCAATCCGGCGAGACAACTCTTCTAATTCTTTGTGAAGAGGGTGAAGTTGAGATTGAGAACGAGCTTTTACGTAAGACCAATACAGTAGTTGAAGTTATTGAAGATAAAGAGAATCTCAACAGCACATATTTACTTGGTCTTGAGAAAAAGCATAAGCCCGGCAGAATCATCATCGAATACAATGGTATGTGGCAGGCTGCAGACCTTAAGATGCCTTGGCACTGGAAAGTATCTCAGCAGATTACTGTAATCAACGCTAAGACTTTTACAATGTATTTTGGCAACATGCGTTCTCTTGTATCTGATATGGTAAAAAGATCGGAGATGATTATATTCAATCGTTGTGATGGTCTCAATAAAGAACTGCCTACGTATAAAAGAAACATCATGGCTCTTAACAGAAATGCTGAGATTATCTTTGAGGATTCCAAGGGCGAGATTAATATGACTCTTGACGAGGAATTGCCTTTTGATGTCAATGCCAATGTTATAGAACTGATTGATGAGACATACGGAATATGGTTCTTTGACTGCCTTGATAACATCGACAGATACAACGGCAAGAAGGTTAAGTTCCTCGGACAGGTAGTTAAGCCTGATAACATGGAAAAAGGTTATTTTGTTCCCGGACGTTCAGCTATGACATGTTGCGCTGATGATATAGCTTTTCTTGGATTTATCTGTGTTACAGATGAAGCAGATAAGTATAATAAGGGCGATTGGGTTACAGTATCCGCTACAGTTAAGAAGGAATACTGGAAGGACTACAATGGTGAAGGACCGGTTCTTTATGCAGACGAAGTAAAGCCTGCAAAAGCACCCAAGAATGATATTATTAATTTAGTATAAAAAAAGTTTAGAACTATTAAAAAGGACCGTGATGCGGTCCTTTTTGTTTTTATATTTTCTTTTTTCTAACTTGTTTTTTATATTCTATAATTCCTGTCTTGTCTTCTCTTCACAGTACTTACATCTGTATACTTCTTTCTTTTCATCAAGAACGAAGATGTGAGGAAGCTCCTGCTCGATACTTGAGATGCAACGAGGGTTCTTGCACTTGTAGATGTTCTTGATTTCCTTGGGAAGAGTGAGTTCTTTCTTTGCTACGATTTCGCCGTCCTTGATAACATTAACTGTGATATTGTGATCGATTACAGCAAGTACATCCATATCCATTTCTTCGATATCACATTCAACTTTGAGGATGTCTTTCTTGCCCATCTTTTCGCTCTTGGCATTCATGATCATAGCAACTGTACAATCTTTTTTATCGAGCTGAAGATGATGGTAGAGTGATAAACTCTTACCTGCTTTTATATGATCGAGCACGAAGCCTTCATGTATTTTTCCTACGTTAAGCATACTTAATTCCTTTCGTAACTTATTTTACAAATCATTTGATTAATAAACTTATATGAATGAGTAGTTAAATCTAGAATGATTTTTCTTATAGTTTAGATGTATCGATTCCAAGTAGTGTAAGTATAAGCGCCATTCTTACGTATACTCCGTACTGAACCTGCTTGAAGTATACGGCTCTTTCGTCATCGTCGACTTCAACGGATATCTCGTTAACTCTGGGAAGAGGATGGAGCACTAACATATCTTCTTTTGCAAGTGCCATCTTTTCTTTGTTGAGTATATAGAAGTCTTTTAATCTTACGTAATCTTCTTCGTTGAAGAATCTTTCTCTTTGAACTCTTGTCATATATAAAAGATCAAGCTTGGGCATAACTTCTTCAAGAGAGATTGTCTCCTCATAAGGAATATCTTTTTCCTTAAGCATATCAGTTATATATTCGGGAATTTTTAATTCTTCAGGTGATACAAAGATAAAAGTGATATTGTCATATCTGGATAATGCATTGATAAGTGAATGAACGGTACGACCGAATTTTAAGTCGCCGCAAAGACCGATAGTGAAATTGGAAAGACGACCTTTTAATGAACGAATGGTAAGTAGATCTGTAAGTGTCTGTGTAGGATGCTGATGACCACCATCGCCTGCATTGATAACAGGAATTCTTGAATGAGTGGAAGCAACCATTGGAGCGCCTTCTTTTGGATGACGCATCGCACATATATCTGCGTAACAGGAAATCATTCTTATTGTATCCGATACGCTTTCACCCTTCGCTGCGGAAGATGAAGCTGCATCGGAGAATCCGAGAACACTGCCTCCAAGGGATAACATTGCGGATTCAAAACTAAGTCTTGTTCTTGTACTTGGTTCATAAAAACAAGTAGCAAGCTTCAATCCGTCACATGCGTGAGCGTATTTTGATTTGTTGTTTTCGATGTCATTTGCTAAATCGAATAATCTGTCGAGTTCGTCCGTAGTGAAATCAAGCGGACTCATAAGGTGACGCATAAGTATACTCCTTTGATTCATTTTTTATATGATACCACTTCAAATAGTTGAAAACAAGAATCAAATGAAGTAAAATATTGAGTGTCTTAAGGACAAAAAAGGGTAATTTTTTATATATGTTTGGAGATCAATATGACAATTTTAGCGGCCGATGACGAAGCAATAGCATTAGACGTCTTAACTGAAGCCATCAAGGAAGCTGAACCCGAGGCTGAAGTAGTATCATTCAGAAGCGGTGTGGAAGTGCTCGAATATCTTTCTTCCAATGCATGCGATGTATGCTTTTTAGATATCGAGATGAGAGACTACAATGGTCTCGCACTTGCACTCGAAGCCAAGAAATATAATCCCAGAATCAATATCATATTTGTAACAGGTTATTCGCAGTATATGGGCGATGCTTTTGGCATGAGAGCCAGCGGATATGTAATGAAGCCTGCGACTGCCGACAAGATAAGGGAAGAATTGCAGTTCCTTCGTAATCCCGTTGAAGCAGAGGATGATGCGGCCAGAGTTAAGGTTAAGACTTTTGGTAACTTTGATGTATATGCTAATGGTGAACCTGTGATATTCAAGAGAACCAAGGCAAAAGAATTACTTGCATATCTTATCGACAGAAAGGGTGCAGGAGCAACCAAGAAAGAGATTGCAGGAATCTTATTCCCTGATTCTGAATACGATAGAAAAGTTGAAGACTACATCAATAAGATCTACAGAGAGATGCTTAGATCCATGACAGAACTTGGAATCGATGATGTGGTTGTTAAAAAGCGTAACTACTATGCAATTGATCCTGATAAGGTTAGCTGCGACAGATATGATTTTGAAGCAGGTAAAATCAGTGCCATCAAAGCATATATGGGTGAGTACATGACACAGTATGCATGGGCTTCATTCAAGATAGCTAACATGATGAGATAAGGGGTACGGGTATGGCTGAAGTTGATAATGAGGAATATTTGGTAGAGAAAAAAAGATGGGTTCTTTTTGGGCTTCCTTTTTGCTTCACCAAGTATGTTATAAAAAAAGATATTCTTACCATTGAGTCGGGTTTATTTACCAAGAAGGAAGACGACTGCTATATGTACAAAATTCAGGACGTTGAATTGCAGCGTAACTTCTTCCAGAGACTTTTTGGACTTGGTTGTGTAGTGTGCTTTACAGGTGATACAACTCATCCTAAACTTTGCCTTCACAACATCAAGAATTCCAAGGAGACCAAGGATTTTATCCTCAAACATTCCGAGGAAGCAAGACTTAAAAGAAGAACCCTTAACACACTTAACATCGGCGCAGGTGCCGGCGATGTGGATGATATTGAGGATTGCTAATTGGATAAAAACAGTGGCTTGAAAAAGAAATGATTGATTAGCCTGCTTGGTGAATGTATATTCGCTAATCAGGCTTTTTGTATGCACACGCCCGCATAAGGAAATATGAATATATATTATTGAAAATATGAGATATGATGAGTGCCGTGAATGGCTTGAAAACAGAAGATTGAATTTAGGTTCCGTACCGGGACTTGATGCAGTGCGTGAATTATTGTCATATGCAGGTAATCCCGATAAGGATATGACTTTTATTCATATTGCAGGAACTAATGGCAAGGGCAGTATAGGATGCCTCTTGGAAGCTACACTGGCAGAGTCTAAGATTAAATGTGGAAGATTCTATTCGCCATCGGTAACTGACGAGAGAGATATAATCTCTATAAACAACAAATTGCTTCCTAAGACAAAATGGGAAAAGCATTTATCATACCTTATAGAATTAATAGAAAACAATAATCTCAAGGCAACAGCTTTTGAGATAGAATTCGTTTTAGCACTCCTTATGTTCAAAGAAGCTAATTGCGAGATAGTAATACTTGAATGTGGAATGGGCGGATTGCTTGATGCAACTAATATGATAGAAAAGTCGTTGGTTGACATAATTTCGTCGATAAGCGTTGATCATTGCAACTTTTTAGGCGATACTTTAAAAGAAATAAGTTTACATAAGTTCGGTATAATAAAAGATACATCGTTCAGTGTTATATTGGCTCCTCAAAAAGAAGAGATATATGAGTATTTCTCTGAATACGTAGAGAAAAACTTAAAAACAAGAATTAACATAAGTGCTAAAACAAGTATTATTTCAAAAAAAGATAAAAACATAAAAACTAATACAAACAGTAATAAACTTAATGTAATTAAGAGCGACAGTAAACTTGCAAAGCATGATTCTTATGTTCGCGATGATAATGTATTTTTAAGATTATCCTATAAGGATTATAAGGACTTGGATTTGCTACTATCCGGTACATATCAGATTAATAACGCGATAACAGTACTTGACGCGATAGACGTGCTTAAGGCAGAAGGATATCAGATAAAAGATAATGCTGTAAGAAAAGCTTTCGCTAATACCAAATGGCCCGCACGATTTGAGATAATAAAGAAAGACAAGCTATACATACTTGATGGCGCCCACAATATTGATGCGGTTGACAGGCTTTTTGAGAGTATCAAGTTGTATTTTACAAAAAGAAAACTCGTATATATAATGGGTATGTATAAAGACAAGGCATATGAAGAAGTTGTTAAAAAATATGCACCGTCTGCAAAAGCAATCGTTACCATCACACCCAAGGATTCAAAAAGAGCGCTGGATGCTTTTGAACTTGGTAAGATAGTTAAGGATTATAATCCCAATGTAACGGGTGCAGATTCATACAGAGAGGCTATTGAGATAGCAGAACTCTTATCCGATAAAAAGGATATCATAGTAGTATTCGGATCATTATCTTTTATGGGTGAGATTCGTGACATATTACTTAAATAACATTGATAAAAGTCTAAAGACTGATTAGGAAATATATATTATTACAATAATATTTCCTTACAAAATATGCAGGAAAAGAAGTGACTAAAATGATTGATGAAGAAAAGATAAAAGAAGGCGTGAGACTCTTACTCGAAGGCATCGGAGAAGATGTTAACAGAGAAGGACTCAAGGATACTCCTGATAGAATCGCAAGAATGTATTCTGAGATTTATGCGGGATACGAAGATGATGCAGCAACACATCTGTCCAAGAGATTTCACGTCGATAATAATGATATAGTTCTTGAAAAAGATATCGTATTTTACTCAACATGTGAACATCATATGATGCCTTTTTATGGTAAGGCTCATATAGCATATATTCCAAACAATGAAGTAGTAGGTATCTCCAAACTTGCGAGAACATTGGAAGTATATGCCAAGAGACTTCAGATACAGGAGAGACTCACGGACGAAGTATGTGAGAGTATCTACAAAGAATTAAATGCCAAGGGTGTAATGGTTGTCATCGAAGCAGAGCATATGTGCATGACAATGCGTGGTATCAAGAAGCCCGGAAGCAAGACTGTAACTGTATGTACAAGAGGTCTTTTCGAAGAAGAAAAGTATAAGAATAAGTTTTTCCAGATGCTTTCGATATAATTGTTTAAAAAGTATTTAACTGATTGGGTTTAGGCAGCGAGGAAATAGACATGAGTGAATTAGTAATCGGAAACAAAACATTTAAGACAACAGGTCATACTCATATAATGGGTATCCTTAATGTGACGCCTGATTCTTTTTCGGATGGCGGAAGATATAATACACTTGATGCTGCACTTAAGAGAGCAGAAGAGATGGTTAATGATGGTGCTGATATTATTGATGTCGGTGGTGAATCCACAAGACCCGGATACAATCCCATTACTGCAGAAGAAGAGATTGCAAGAGTATCTCCTGTTATTGAAGCAATAAAGAAAAGAATTGATGTTCCTGTATCGATTGATACATATAAGGGTGAAGTTGCAAAAGAAGCCATCAAGGCAGGATGTGACCTTGTTAATGATATCTGGGCACTTCAGAATAGCGAAGAGATGGCAGGACTTATTGCAGGTACAGATGTTGCATGCGTGCTTATGCATAACAGAAAACAGCCTGTATACAATGACTTTAGAAAAGAAGTCATGAGTGACTTAAGCGATTATATAGTTCAGGCTATGGCTGCAGGAATTCAAAAGGATAAGATAATAATCGATCCCGGTATTGGATTCGGTAAGACATATGAACAGAATCTTGCGAGCATTCATTACATTGATGATCTAAAAGATCTTGGTTGTCCGATTCTTATCGGAACAAGCCGTAAGTCAGTTATAGGACTTACACTTGATCTTCCTATATTCGAGAGAGTAGAAGGAACAATTGCTACAACAGTTCTTGCGTGCATGAAGGGCGTTAACTTCGTACGTGTTCATGATGTCAAGGAGAACGCAAGAGCGATTCGTATGACGGAAGCAATCCTCAATTCATAATTATAAATAGAGATATGTAAAAAAGAGAAAAAATAAGTGTCAGAAATCTTTTGATTATCTGACACTTTTATTATTCTTATTATGATTTTGAAAAATAGTATTTTTGTTTTAAAGAATATAATTTTACTTTTTTTGGTTTGAAGTATTATTTATTCTTTTTTAGTTTATCAAATAATTCCTTTGCGGTTAACATAAATCTTGGATGAATAACTCCCGGCTCGATTTCGCAAAGAGGCCCTAATACAAAGTCTCTATTCTGCATATCGGGATGAGGAATGGTTAACGAATCGGTTAACATAATTACATCATCGTAAAAGATTATATCAAGGTCGAGAGTTCTCGGTCCCCAATGAATCTTACGTTCTCTGCCTGCATTGTATTCTTCGATATGAAGACGTGCGAGAAGCTCATCGGGAGAGTAGAGAGTCTCTATTTTGAAAGCACCGTTTAAGAAATCATCCTGATCGGTATATCCATAAGGCTTCGTCTTGATAATGGACGAAACTTTTTTAATGTCTATGCATTCATCTGCACCGAGATTATCGATTGCGTTCTTGATGATATCTTCGGAATCACCCATATTGGAACCAACAGAAATATAAGCCGTATGACGACATCTTTCTACATGAACATATACATTTTCGAATTTAAGTGGAATAGGTGCATGAGGCTTGCATACCTCGAGCATAACAGACTTGATGCTTGGAAACTTAACGAGAAGTTTTCTGGATAACTCATTAGCTAGAGTCTCGATTAAGTTAACCTGATTGTTAACCATATAATCATTGATGTACTCGCATGCTTTTGCATAGTCGAGAGTATCATCTATATCATCGCTTAAAGAAGCACAGACGGTATCCACGCCGAACTCAGCATTGATAACGAATGCCTGGCCTTTAGTTTTTTCTTCATCATATACACCGTGGTGTGCGAATATTTCTAATCCCTTTATTATAATTTTATCCATATCTAAGTCCCCCAATTTACTATCAACAGTCATAACAGATAAACATGTTAGAATTCAAATTTAGAATTATATTAAGAGTAATAAAAACAAGAGTTGAATAATCTAACAAGTTATTTAATCCGAGAAAGCAGCTGTCTTAGCTTCTTCGAATTCAGTTACATTGATGCTTCCGTATGCAGGTGTTCTGTATGTCATGAACATCTGATCAAAAGGCTGGAAGTATACGTAGTTGCCGGTCATATTGATGTTGGTGAAGTTACCTTCTGCAACAACTTCCTCTGTCATACCGTCAATCGCGATTCTCTTAAGACAGGGTTTGTTAGCATCATTTTTCTGATAGAAGATATATTCCGTATTGAGGTTATAACAATCAACTCTGTCCTTGGTGATAACTTCGATACTGTCTGAATCGATTGAATATCTGCAGAGGTTGTAATCACCATCAATATTTAGGAAGTAGATATAGTTACCAAGACGAATGGGATTCATCATGTTTATGCTCTTATATTCGACGATTGTATCCTGCTTGGTATCAAGTATCATCAAGTGATGATTATTCTCAGGATTCATAAAATAGATAGTATCGTCATATACGCCGGCAGGAGAAATAATCTTGTCTGATACGACTTTTATATCTGTTCCGTTGGTACTCATCTTGCTGAGTCTGACACCTGCTTTTTTATCATAGTCCTGATAGTAGAGAGAGTTGTCTATTAATACAAGTGTGAGGGAAGGATCTCTGCTTAATGTAACTCCTCCCTTGCCGTTTTTCCTGCATCGATATATACCCATAACTCTACGAAGAAATCCAAGGCCCTTAGCATCATCGGAGTCTGTTGATGAGTCAGCCATATAGTAGTAGATATAGTCGCCACCGACATTGATATATTCAACCTTGGCACTGATTAATTTCTTAAGATTAGTGCCGTCCTTATTCATACTGTAGAGTGAGTCGTAATCATAAGAATTTGCAAAAAAGATCTTATCGCCGCTCTCACAAAACAGAGCTTTATTATAGAGATTACCTGCGCTGTTACCAACTGTTCCTGCAGGGTTAGCGGGAACACGTTTGGATATTCTATATGCAACAGAAAAACCTACAGCGAAGATGAACAAAAATATGATGATTATGATTGCTATGATGCCTGACTTTTTTGAACTTTTTTTCTTAGCCATATCGTACTCCCTCCTTACTCTCTAATTATATAATCTTATTATTCAAGTAGTACATACTATGAACAATAATTTTTTAAATATACTTTGTGTGTTTGTATGTACTTTTTATGAGTACATTATACGCTCATAATACTCAAAAAGCTTATTTGTATCGACAATTTTTTCTTTTTTATGATTTGAATTATACCAGTAGAGGTATGCATCGTATGCTTCTTTTACATCTGTGGGCAGAGGATTAGCCTTTTTGATGAAGTGTTTGCGACGAAGCATCTTAACCAACTTGGTATATTCATACATTACGAGATTGTATTCATCATTATTCTTTTTGTATATCGCAAGCTTAATTCTAAGCATTATTAGCTTTACTAAGAAGAATAGTCCAACACCAAGTAAGAGCGCTGAGAATACTCTTAAAAAGATTGCGCCGGCAAGGTTGGTATTGAATTTGAATAGACTCATTATCTTGCTTGCTGTGCCACCGCCTGTAGTATTGTTATTCTGTCCGCCGAGTGTGTTTTCAAGGTTGGGAGTATTATTCATAAGCACTGAGAATAAACCACCGAATCCATTGAAGAGTGCGGGTGTATTGGTTTCTTCTTCAAAAGAAGGAATAGTAGCTTCAAAAGGTACGAATCCGTAACCGTCCAAGTATATCTCAACCCATGCATGAGCGTAGGAATCGTTAACGGGAACCTGGATAGCGTAGTTAACTTCTGCACCACCGATTTCACCTTCGTAGTAGTCATCAAAATTAGCATCAGCAATTGTAGCTGAATCAAGTACCAATGTAAGAGGTATTGAATATCCTTCGCAGTATCTTGCAGGTATACCGCTTTCTCTAAGAAGCATAACTGTAGCAGAAGCAAAGTGCGCACAGAATCCTCTATGCTGATTATCAAGGAAGTTGGCTACGAAGTCTCTGTTTCTGGGTGTAGAACCTGGAGCCATTGTATAACTGAAATCTTCCAAGAAGAAATCATAGATTGCTTCTGCTTTTTTTAGTCGATATTCATTTGTGCTTGAATAAGCAAAAGTATCATCGACACTTTCAAGTGCATTATCAAGAGAATCTTTTATATCTTCGGGAACCTGTAAACAGTCCTCATATACATACTTGTAATAAGCTTCATCATCGAGTAAATCATCATGAATATTATCACTATATTCTCCACTGGGATTGGGATAATATACTACTTCATACTCGTCAAAAAGATTGGGATTGGAAGTGTAATTATAAGTGGATACGTATGGTGATATTGCGTTAGTCGGAGTTAAGTCCTCAATAGAAGAATAGTAAGGTCTTAAAAAGTATCCAATCTCATCCTCAGTATTTATCTTCATCTTAGCCTTAGCGTCAAAGTCATACTGTCTCTCAGCTTCTTTCTCCTCAGGATTATATGTAGTCTGATACCAACCCTGTGAGAGATATGTAGTTCCTGTATAGCCCTTAAGATAGACGGTTTTATAGTCGGAAGGAACATATGTAGCAACAAGGTCTGTTTCGAAGTCGGGACGAACCTGGGAAACGCCACCTAATTTACCGCCTGATAATCCGCCGGTTGATGCGTATGAATCAAGGAATCCTGAGAAACCTGATTGAACAAATATCTTTACGAAATCCTGAGTCTTGGCATGTATCTTATTGCCTGCAATCTTACTCTCGGGAGGAGTAAGGATACTTCCGAGTGATAAGAGAAGTACAAGCGATACGATACCTGCGATTATGAATGAATATATGAATACTCCTGTATCTGCCTGATATGTATAAAAGTTTTCATTCTTTTTCTTAAACCGCGAGAATTCATGCATTCGTTTACTTTTAACCTGCATCCTCGAATGTCGGCTGAACTGCAGTAGTGTAATTGCTGAGTACACAAAGAGAAGACCGAACATATATCTGAAGGGAGGTATCTTGTGTATGAAGAGACATATCTCAACGAATGGCAATGTAACAAGCATTGTCTCAATGACATTCATATAACCTGATATTGTTACGTTTAATAGGATTATTATGAAGACGCCTAAAAAGATTGCGGCTACTGTTACAGTAAGATTACGATCAGCCACGATTTCCTGCGCTTCACGCAAAACCATCATGTTGAAGTAATCTGAGTATTCTTTTGATAAGATGTTGATTGCAGCCTGGAAACCCGAGTTCGCATATATGTAATATCTCGCCAGTTCAATCGTGAATACGATGAACATTAAGATATAGAGCGAATAGAAGATAATCTTATTAAGATACAAAAGTGCAACGTAAAATGAAAAGAACATAAACGCTGCCAGAATAACCGGCTTATTATGAGGTATCGAAAATGCATCAAGCAAAGACACTATGGAACAGTAAGATGCCAAAAAGATTAAGATACCTTTAAAAAGGCATAGAACAAGACGGCTGCTTTTTTTCTCCTGGGATACTTCTCCCACAAGCAGTCGGTTAGCGGCTAAGTCTTTTTTGTAGATTAGTTTTTCAATCCTAGTAAACATTAGTCTCTTCCTGTTCGCCGTATTGTATCTGCTTACCAACGATATGAACTACGGTAGCATTCTTATCGGTGGAACTTAAAAATGTATTGAGTGCATTATCTCTGCCCTCGTATAGAGGCTGGCAGTAAAAATGCGTCATAATCTCCGGAATCTTTTCCTCATCTGTGAGAACGAATACGGAGAATTCACATGCTTTGTCATTGTAGATATAGAGTTCGAATCTCTCTTTTAGCTGTATCATTTTTCGTACACATGAGATAAGTGTGTCCGCAGTATCATGAATATCCTTATCGTATAATTCGGGAATAAGAATAATCGCAAGAGAAGATGTGTGAGACATCTCTTTTACGAAGAGATCATCGAGTTTGGCAGATAACTTCCAATGGATTCTCTGGAGTCTGTCGCCGGGACGATATTCTCTGATTTCTTTCACGTCGCTTGATACATTGCCTGTATTGTCGGATTCGGTATATTCATCCGGTCCGTCTTTTGGTACAGCAGGAGGGAAGTTCGAGATACTTCTTCCCTTTGGAAGAACAGGAATTGATATTTCAAATTCCGGTTCAATTTCTTTTTTGAAAAGTGAGAGATAGTCGTTAAGAGTGATCTTTTTTACACGTGCACTGATAAGACCTATCTCAGTTACTTCGATAGGAATCTTGAAAGTATTGCTTTTTCTAACAAGAGGGATTGATATCTTGTGTGATGCTTCATTGGGAAAGTATGCATTCTCAACCTGTAATTCAACATCGCATGTAAAAAGACCGAGATGTTTTTTGTTTTCATAGCTGAATACAAAAACAGGAGGATTGGGTTCCTCAACATATTCGGATTCTGAATAGAGAGAAAATTCGAAATTCTTGCTGACAATATTGAATACTATAAAAGAAATTGGAATTAAAGCCAAAAATGAAAAAACAAACAGCACAAGAGAGGGCTGTTCGTAGATAACGCTCGCTGCGATTAAGAGCGAGACGGATAGAATATATAGTATTAGTGTCAGTATGTTAATCTTCATTAGGGTACCTTTACGGAGTCATATGCAAGTGACAATGCGGATTCAATATTCATACCGCATGCTTTTGCTTTTGTAGAAAGGATAACTCTATGGTTGGCTATAGGGAAAAATACAGCCTTGAAGTCTTCGGGAATTACGTAATCTCTGCCTTCCAAGAACGCGTGAGCTTTTGTCATCTTGATAAGCGCGATGCTTCCTCTGGGTGAGAGACCAAGTGCAAAAGTATCTGAGTTTCTGGTAGCTTCTGTAAGAGATACTGCGTAATCATATAATGAGTCTTTAATTTTGACGTTTTCTACTTCTGTCTGGAAAGAGAGAATCTCATCTCTTGTAAGAATACGATCCATCTTTTCGATGGTCTTATGGGAATCGCCCTTAAGGATGCTAACTGCAGAATCATGTGAAGGATATCCCATTGAGAGACGAATCATGAATCTGTCGAGCTGTGATTCGGGAAGCTTTTGTGTACCTGATGCACCGATGGGGTTTTGAGTAGCAATTACCATAAAAGGTGTGGGAAGTGCTCTCGTTACACCATCAACGGTTGCATGACCTTCTTCCATAACCTCAAGCAGAGCTGACTGAGTCTTGGGAGAAGTTCTGTTAATCTCATCTGCAAGGAAGAGGTTGGTATATACGGCACCTTCCTTGAAAGTGAACTCGTTTTTATTCTTATCAAACATTGTGAATCCCGATACGTCAGAAGGAAGTACGTCGGGAGTAAACTGCATTCTCTTATAATCAAGATTCAATACCTTAGCGAGTGCGGTAACGAGTGTTGTCTTACCAACGCCGGGGATATCTTCGAGCAAGATATGACCTCCTGCGAAGACTGCACACATAACCATATCGATTACTTCATCTTTTCCGTGAATTGCCTGTCTGATGGTTTGTTTGGCTATTTCAATCTTTTCTGCATTCTGATTCATTAATTAGTCCTCTATATACTTAAAAATATAATATATAAATAATACTAAAAGGTCATGTTTTTATCAATACTGTTTGAAGATAATTCACTTTTGTGGTAATATAGTCAATAAGTATTTAATTACCCTTGTGGCGGTATATTAGACATGAAAAAGGGCTTGGGGTCTGACAAAAGCATAGCGTTCGTTCTCTGGATTGCACTCGGAGCACTTGTTATATGCGTGGGTGTGACTTTTTTGCATGTATTCGACATAGAAAATGTATTCGAAAAAGAGATGCTTAAGTCATACGAAGGACACGTAGATACAGCAGTCAATGAAGTTGCATTCCAGGTTAATATGATCAGGAATATGATGGAATCGTACACAGAGAATGTAACAAATCTTCGTGCTGATGAGGATATTGAGGATATTATTCGCGAGCAGGAGATGTTCACTAATGGGTATGATTTCTTTTATTTGGATTCTAATGGAGCATTAGTCGGTTCTGAAGAGAGCAAGAGACATGCTCAACTCTATTACGAGATATCTCAAATTCCCATTTACAGTTTTTCGGATAATTACACCTGTGTACCCGCACAGTCTTATTTTAATGACGATATGTCAAGAAACTGCATCATGGGTGTTAAGAGACTTGAAAAAGATAATGGTAATATCGAATACCTCATTATCAGAAAAGACTTAACTCAAGTTTTAAATTTGGATACATTCAATTACCTTACAACCAAGGGTGATTTCGCAATTATCAGTGGTAACGGCAATATAATCGCTGCAACTCTTAACTACTACGATGATTTTGATAACAGAGAGAATTTCATCAGTTCCATTCAGGCAAAAACAGCCGATACCAACAAGGCTAAAAAACAGATAAGTAATATCAAAAAGAATATCTATACCAAGATTAGCGACAAAACTAAGGTTGACCTTGCTAATGGTGAGAGAAGCTTGGTATGTTATGGCGAAGTGCCCAGAACTCATGACATGTACTACATGTACTATTTCAAGTCAGGTACAATCTCCAATTCCATCAGAGGTGCAACAACAAGAAGTTTTATCATGTGTCTTTTCATGATTCTTATTCTTCTTGCGATGATAGTATTCATCTGGTTCACGCTTAATGAGTCCAATGATGTTATCGTTAAGCTTGCGTACAGAGATGAAGTTACAGGCGGATATAATTTTAACTACTTTAGAATGAAGGTCGGATCAATACTTCAGGCTCATAAAGAGACACCTTTTATGATGCTTAGATTCGATATCATGAACTTTAGATATATCAACGAATCTTACGGACATGACAAGGCGGACATCGTCCTTGGAGCTACTATCCGAGAGTTTGAAAAGATATTCGACAAGAGAAAAGAACTCTGCGTAAGAGTTAACTCTGACCAGTTCGTTGCACTCGTTGCCAACGATATGGGATTTGATGACAGATACTTAAGATACCTTAAGGGTATCACCGATGAAGCTAACGAAAACTCCATCAGATTCCCCATCCGTCTTAAGGTTGGCATGTATCAGGTCAGAAAAGAAGATAGAGATATCGATATGATGATTGATAGAGCCAATGCGGCCAGAAAGTCAGTCGATACCACAACCAATAACTTACAGGCTACATATTCCGATAACATCGTTAAGACCATGCGTAAAGTCGATGCTATCGAATCCGAGATGGAAAAAGCTCTTAGGAAGGGTGAATTCAAAGTATTCATTCAGCCTAAGTGGGATATCGTTAAGGATGAGATTATCGGTGGTGAAGCACTCGTTAGATGGATTAAGAATGACGGCTCCATGGTATATCCTTCGGACTTCATTCCCGTATTTGAATCCAACGGATTTATCGAGACTCTCGACTTCTATATGCTCGAGCAGTTATGCGTAAAGCTTAAGGAATTAGCAGCTGAGAACGGCAAATATAAGATTGTTCCCATAAGTGTTAACCAGTCAAGAATCCTTATCAACAACCCTGATTACGTCAAGAATGTTGAGAAGGTTATCAAGAGATATGATACTGATGTAAGTAAGATTCAGCTTGAGATTACAGAGAACCTCTTCTTTGATCAAAAGGATAAGATGATTGAGGTTATCAATTCCCTCAAGGCGCTTGGATTTGATATGGCAATGGATGATTTCGGATCAGGTTATTCTTCACTTAACATCTTGAAGGATATTCCTTTTGATATCCTTAAGATTGATAAGGACTTCTTCGATGAAGCATCCATATCCAATGCAAGTACAGTTATTCTTAAGAAGATTCTTGAGATGGCCAAGGAACTTAATATTGATGTCATCTGCGAAGGTGTTGAAACACAGGAGCAGGTTGATATGCTTCGTGATTTCGGCTGTCACGCTGTACAGGGATACTTCTATGGCAAGCCCATTGCATGCGAAGAATTCTATGAGACTTACTGCCTTAATAAGAAATAATTATTGATATGTCTAATATAATAGCCACAATGAATAATATACTCTCGGAATACGATAATCCGAGAATTCTCTTACATAGCTGTTGCGCTCCGTGCAGCAGTTATTGTTTGTTATGCTTAAGAGAATGTGCTAATATAACAACGTTCTTTTATAATCCTAATATTACCAATGAAGAAGAGTATATTAAGAGAAGAGACGAACTGTTAAGACTGATTGAGTCATATAATAATACCGATTACAGACTTCCGGAAGATTGTAGACAAGTTGACATAACAAAAACTTATGTCAACACGATAGATAATCTTGATTCAACTTTTGAGCCGAAGGTTTTCTTTGAAAAGACCAAGGGATTGGAAGCGTGTCCCGAGAGAGGAGAGCGCTGCAGTGTCTGCTTTGAACTTAGACTAAGAGAGACCGCAATCAAGGCAAAAGAAAACGGATATGATCTTTTTGCCACGACATTAACCTTATCGCCTCTAAAGAATGCAGAGCTCATTAATGAGATAGGGGGAAGAATCGGCAAAGAGGTTGACATAACATACTTACCGACTGATTTTAAGAAAAAGAACGGGTATAAAATGTCCATTGAGTTATCAAAAGAATACAATCTCTATAGACAAAACTACTGCGGTTGTGTATATTCTCAAAGGGACAGACAGGAGTAATATATATGGAAAAATTTTTGGAAAAACTTTCAAAAGAAGTAGCTGAGGCTTTTAAGAAAGCAGGCTATGATGAGAATCTCGGAAAAGTAGGTATATCCAACAGACCTGACCTTTGCGAGTATCAGTGTAATGGTGCAATGAGCGGTGCCAAAATATATAAGAAGGCGCCCATTATGATAGCCAATGAAGTTGGCGAATTACTCAAGGATTCCGCTTCTTTTTCAAAGGTTGAGGTATGTCCTCCCGGATTCATCAATCTTAATGTTAGCGATGCATTTTTGACTGATTATATATGTGAAGTTGCACTTGATAAAAAGTTCGGCGTTGACGTCGCTGATGACAGCAATAAAAAGAGATACATCATTGACTATGGCGGACCCAATGTTGCCAAGCCACTTCACGTAGGACACTTAAGAAGTGCTGTTATCGGTGAGAGCATCAAGAGAATCATAAGATACATGGGCCATGAGGCGATAGGCGATATTCATCTTGGGGACTGGGGGCTTCAGATGGGCCTTGTAATTGCAGCATTCAAGGAATCACATCCTGATTTGGTTTATTTTGATGATACATTTACAGGCGAGTATCCCAAGGAAGCTCCTTTTACTGTTTCTGACCTTGAAGAGATATATCCCAAGGCAAGTGCAAGATCCAAGGAAGATGAAGCATTCAAGGATGAGGCAATGGCTTGCACCAAGAAGTTACAGGACGGTGAGAGAGGATATCGTGCATTATGGCATCATATCATTGCTGTATCCGTAACTGACCTTAAGAGAAATTATGATAACCTTAACGTAGAATTCGACCTCTGGAAGGGCGAATCGGACGTTCATGATGTAATACCCGGTATGGTAGAAGAGATGAAAGCAGGCGGCTTCGCTCATATATCAGAAGGCGCACTTGTTGTAGATGTAGCAAGAGAGGACGATACCAAGGAAATTCCTCCCTGCATGATTCTTAAGTCCGATGGTGCATCATTATATAACACTACAGACCTTGCTACTATTAAGGTTCGTGTTAAGGATTATAATCCCGATGCAATCATCTATCTTACAGACAAGAGACAGGAACTCTATTTCGAGCAGGTATTCAGATGTGCAAGAAAGACTGGTCTTGTTTCAGATAACGTAACTCTTACTCATATAGGATTCGGTACCGTTAACGGTAAGGATGGTAAGCCTTTTAAGACCAGAGACGGTGGCGTTATGCGTCTTGAATATCTTATCAAGGATATCAACGATAAGATGTATGAAAAGATTTTATCAGGCAGAGAAGTAACTGAGGAAGAGGCAAAAGAAATATCTAGTGCAGTTGCTTTATCAGCAATTAAGTACGGCGATCTTTCCAACCAGGCAGGAAAAGATTATATCTTCGATACGGAGAGATTCATGTCATTCGAAGGAGATACAGGTCCTTACCTTCTTTACACAATGGTAAGAATCAAATCAATTCTTAGAAAGTTTGCTGAAGCAGGTGGAGATATCGACTCTTGCAAGATTATGTCAACCAAAGAGAACGAGTCGAAGAAGAATCTTCTTAGAAAGCTTGCTACATATAACGAGATGATGGAAGGTGCATTCGCCGAGTTAGCTCCTCATAAGATATGCGCATACCTTTATGAGACTGCAAACCTCTTTAATTCTTTCTATCATGAGACCAAGATTTTGTCAGAAGAAGATGAGGAGCTTAAGAAGACATATATCGCTATTCTTAAACTCACATTATCAATCTGTGAAGATTGTATCAGCTGTCTTGGATTTGAGGCGCCTGACAAGATGTAAGATTAATAAAAATATTTCTTGACAACTGTCGCGCATTTTTGTATATTAAATAGGCAGTTGTTTTGGCGAGATGGCTCAACTGGCTAGAGCATCCGGTTCATACCCGGAAGGTTGAGGGTTCAAGTCCCCCTCTCGCTACGACTTATAGGCACCTAAGATTAGGTGCCTTTTTTATTCCTTTTTTCATTTTTACTTTTTACTTTTATTTGCTCTAATAATATGATAAAATAAATCAACTATGTGAATAATGCTCGACGATAATAATCTGTTCAAGGGGAAGGAAAGATTTTGATTCGTTAGAATCGCTATCATTTATCGATATGGTTAAAGTTGCTATTTGCGATGACAGTGAAATTCAATTAGAGGTAATCAAGTCAAGACTCAGGGAGTATTCCAGAAGAAGAGGCATTGAATTTGATTTCTCTGTATTCACTGAGGGTGATCAGATGTTAAAGGCCGCTGAAGATAATGGCGGATTTGACTTATACATATTAGATATCGTTCTTCACGGAACCAAGGGTACTGAGATAGCTACCACGCTTCGTGAGAGAAAAGATCCGGGATTCATATTGTTTTACACAGCTACAGAAGCTTTTTCCAACGTTGTTGAGACAGTACAGCCATGTCTTTACTTTATTAAGACATTGCCCGCTGAAGATTTTTTCAATATGCTTGATCAGGTCTTTAAATAATATTGATTTTTACCTAAGATTAAGATTAGCCAGCATTGATGCCATAGCATGAATGTCGGCTTTTTCGTTTTTTTTGAGGATTGAATGTGAAAAGTAAAGTGTTTAAGAGGATACTCGTTATTGCGTTTATCCTTTATATACTAATACTGATATATACGACTTTTTTTGGTGCGAGAACTACGGTATATGGTATGTCGATATGGGAGTATGCTGTTAAGATGGCTAACCTTAAGCCATTTAAGACCATATCAATGTATACCAAGATGTTAAAAGATCCATCCAATCAGATGTTTTCCGTGGCACTTGTTAACTTGGCGGTTAACTTGGTGCTTTTCGTTCCTATGGCGTATTTGATTCCTGCTTTGTTTCCTAAGCTTAGAAACTTTTTCGCTACGATAGGAGTATGCATCGGATCACTTGTTATTATTGAGTTAATGCAAGTATTTACGAGAAGAGGGTCATTTGATGTGGATGATTTTATTCTCAACATGATTGGTGCGGTTTTTGGATTTCTGATTTGGGTGATTCAGTATTATTCAGCTAAAAAGAAAAAAGGTGTAACTATATTCGATTATGAAGAGTCTTAGGGGAAGAGATTTCGAATATAGACATATTTTTTTCAAAAATAAATAATAAAATACAATAGTTGTAACAGTTGTATTAGTTAGAGGGAATAACAATGATTAGAACATTGTCTAAGTACATTAAGGAGTACAAAAAAGCTACTTTCCTTACACCGATGTTTATGGTGTTGGAAGTAATCTTCGAGACAGTCATTCCCATATTCATGGGATGGATTATCCAGTACGGTATTAAGGGTAATAACGAGACAGGTGATATGCCATACATTTTAAAGATGGGTGGCATTATGTTCGTGCTTGTAGTACTTGCTTTTATAAGCGGTGTTATGGGGGCGGTGTTTGGCTCGATATCATCCTGTGGATTTGCGAAGAACTTAAGAAAAGGTATGTATGAACGTATTCAGGCATTCAGCTTTTCAAATATCGACAAGTTCTCAACATCAGGTCTTATCACAAGACTTACTACTGATGTAACCAATGTGCAGAATGCTTTCCAGATGATTCTTCGTATGGCATTTCGTGCACCGGTCAGCATGATATTCGCACTTGTAATGACATATGTCATATGTCCTGAAGTTGCCAACATATACCTTGTTGCAGTTATTCTTCTTTCGATAGCGCTTGCTCTCATTATGTTAGCTGCCAAAAAATATTTTACGCAAGTTTTTGAAAAATACGATGAGTTAAACGAGACAGTAGAAGAAAATGTCAATGCAATAAGAGTTGTAAAAGCATTCGTTAGAGAGGATTATGAATCCAATGAATTAAAGATAGCTGCAGGCAAGATATACAAGATGTTTGTTAAGGCTGAGAATGCAGTAATTCTTAACGCACCTGTAATGCAGATAACCATCTTTTCAACCATGCTTTTGATTGCGTGGTTTGGTGCACATCTTGTTGTGTCATCAAGACTTGATGAATCACAGCTTATCGTTCTCTTTACCTACAGTATGAACATACTTGGTAACCTCATGATGGTATCGTTCATCTTCGTTATGATTACACTTTCGCAAGCCTCTGCAAAAAGAATCGCAGAAGTGTTATCCGAAGACAGCGACCTTAAGAATCCTGAGAATCCTATCAGAGAGATTAAGGATGGAAGCGTAGAATTCAAGGACGTATCTTTCTCATATAAAAAAGATTCAGCAAAGCCTGTTTTATCTCACATTAACTTAAGCATTAAGTCAGGTGAGACAATAGGTATTATCGGTGGTACAGGTTCCGCCAAGTCGAGTCTTGTTAATCTTATCAACAGACTCTACGACGTCAATGAAGGCAGCGTACTTGTTGGTGGCGTGGATGTAAGAGAATACGATATGACATCTTTAAGAGAGAGCGTATCGGTTGTTCTTCAAAAGAATGTACTTTTCTCCGGAACCATTCTTGATAACTTAAGATGGGGCAATATGGGAGCGACAGAAGAAGAATGTATCAGAGCATGTAAGACTGCATGTGCGCATGACTTTATCATGTCTTTCCCTGACGGATACAATACAAAACTTGAGCAGGGCGCGACCAATGTATCAGGTGGTCAGAAGCAGAGACTATGTATTGCAAGAGCACTGCTTAAGAAACCCAAGATAATTATTTTCGATGATTCGACATCGGCAGTTGATACTGCAACCGATGCCAAGATTAGAGCAGCGCTAAAGAGTGATGCCAAGGATATGACCAAGTTCATTATCGCACAGCGTATCTCATCCGTTATGGATGCAGACCGCATCATCGTTATGGAAGACGGTGAAGTTAATGGCTTCGGTACACACGAAGAATTATTACAAAACAATATGATCTACAAAGAAGTATATGAATCACAGACAGGCGCCAACGCCGACTTCGACGAAGCGAAGGGAGGTGAGGCATAATGGGTAAGAATGATAAGCCTATTCAGATGGGCAGACACGGTGCTATGGGACCGAAACCCAAGCTTGATAATCCTCTCAAGATATTCGGAAGATTGATTAAATATTCATACTTAAGATATCCCGTTCCTTTTGCAATCGTTCTGATATGTATTTTCTATTCAGCGTTTGCACAGGTAAAAGGAATGATGTTCCTTCAGGTTCTTATTGATGATTACATCACACCTCTTAAGGGTGTTAGTGATCCTGATTATATGCCTCTTCTTGGTGCAATCGGCAAGGTAGGACTTTTATATCTTAGTTGTGCGCTTGCTACATTCACACTTAACAAGATAATGGTATATATCACTCAGGGAACGATGAGACATCTTCGTGTAGAACTTTTCAATCATATGGAAAAGCTTCCCATTAAGTATTTTGATACACATTCCCATGGCGATATAATGTCAATCTATACTAACGACGTTGATACTACAAGACAGATGATATCACAGGCGATTATACAGTTCATATCGAGCCTTTTGACTATCACATTGACATTCATAAGCCTCATCAAGTTAAGCCCCGTGCTTACACTTGTAACTGTATGTATCATTGCATTTATGCTTTTCATGACCAAGACCATAGCAGGCAAGTCCGCAGGTCACTTCGTGGCTCAACAGCGTAACTTGGGTGCACTTAACGGTTTCATAGAAGAGCGCACCAAGGGACAGAAAGTTGTAAAAGTATTCTGTCATGAAGATGAGAGTATCGCTGAGTTTACAAAACTTAATGAAGAGTTATGCGAGTCCGCTACAAAGGCAGGTAAGTTATCCAATATCATCGGACCTGTTAACGGACAGCTTGGTAACTTAAGTTTCGTACTTGTATCAATCGTAGGCGGTTTCGTAGCCATAAAAGGTATCGGCGGATTTACTATCGGTGCAATGGCAAGTTACCTTACACTTAATAAGAGTGTAAATATGCCTATCATGCAGATATCACAGCAGTTCAATACAATCATTATGGCGCTTGCAGGTGCTGACAGAATCTTCAAGTTACTTGATGAGCCTGTAGAGGTTGATGATGGATACGTAACACTTGTTAATGCCAAGAGAGAAAACGGCGAACTTGTTGAGAGTGAAGAGAGAACAGGTCTCTGGGCTTGGAAGCATTATCACAAGGCTGACGATACAACTACTTATGTAGAACTCAAGGGTAATGTGGTTCTCGACGATGTAGACTTCGGATATACCGAAGAGAAGATGGTTCTTCATAATATCGATATATTCGCTAAGCCCGGTCAGAAGATTGCATTCGTTGGTTCAACAGGTGCAGGTAAGACAACCATTACGAATCTAATTAACAGATTCTATGATATACAGGATGGTAAGATCAGATACGACGGTATCAATGTCAACAAGATTAAGAAGGCTGATCTTCGTAGATCTCTTGGAATGGTTTTACAGGATACACATCTGTTCACCGGAACTGTAATGGAAAACATCAGATACGGTAAGCTTGATGCTACTGATGAAGAAGTATATGCAGCAGCTAAACTTGCCAATGCACATAGCTTTATCGAGAGACTCCCTCAGGGATATAACACAATGCTTAAGGGAGACGGCGCTTCGCTTTCACAGGGACAGAGACAGCTTCTTGCAATTGCTAGAGCAGCCATAGCTGATCCTCCCGTATTAATCCTTGATGAAGCTACAAGTTCGATTGATACACGTACCGAGAAGCTTGTTCAGGAAGGTATGGATAAGCTTATGAAGGGCAGAACAACATTCGTTATAGCCCACAGACTTTCCACCGTTAAGAATTCCGACTGTATCATGGTACTTGAAAACGGTAGCATAGTAGAGCGCGGTACCCATGATGAGCTTATTGAGCAGAAGGGAAGATATTACCAGCTTTACACAGGTAATAAAGCCATATAATCTTTACAGAGAACGCATAAATATAGTATAATAAATAATTGGTGAGCACTATATCTGCCACCGAGATGGAGGATAATAATGAGCGAATGTACTCATGACTGTTCTTCTTGCCAGGTTGATTGTTCTTCTAAGAGTCAGGAGAGCCTCCTTCAGCCTTGCAATGAGTTAAGTCACGTAAAAAAAGTTATTGCGATTGTATCAGGTAAAGGTGGTGTAGGTAAATCACTTGTAACATCACTTTTATCGGTAAATATGAAGAGAGAAGGATATCAGGTCGGCATCATGGATGCAGATATCACAGGTCCTTCAATTCCTAAGATGTTTGGTGTTAACGACAAGTGCGAAGGTAGTGAAAACGGTATCTTCCCTGTCAGAAGCAAGCTTGATATGGATATCATCTCTATCAACTGCTTACTTGAAAACGAGACAGATCCTGTTGTATGGAGAGGACCGGTTATTGCAGGTACTGTTCAGCAGTTCTGGACAGAAGTCATCTGGGGCGACAAAGATTTTCTCTTTGTAGATATGCCTCCGGGAACAGGTGACGTACCTCTTACAGTATTCCAGTCAATTCCTGTTGACGGAATCATCGTAGTAGCATCTCCTCAGGAACTTGTAGGAATGATCGTAGAGAAGGCTGTTAAGATGGCTGACCTTATGAAGATTCCTGTACTTGGACTTGTAGAAAACATGTCATACTTCGAGTGTCCTAACTGCAAGGAGAAGCATTATATCTTTGGCGAATCCAAGGTTGAAGAGATAGCCAAGAAGTATGATATTCAAAATATTGCCAGAATACCCATGAATCCTAAGCTCGCAGGAGCAGCGGATAAGGGAATGATCGAATTATACGAGGGTGACTGGCTTGACGATATGACTAAGGCATTAAAAGAAATCTAGTGTAAAAGCGAGGTGGACACGTTGAAGAGAACCGTTCTCTCCATGGCTGATGAAAATTTTGATTTTTCCGTTCACGAAGGTGAAATCAGCTTTTCGTGCGAAAGGATAGAGTATGTATTTACCGATGATGAGGTAAGAAGCGGTTCTTTTTCTGTATTATGTAAATCAGATTCACCCATGCTTGGTGTATGCCAGGTCAATAATCCCAGAATGACTATCAAGAATCCTCAGTTCCACGGATTCGAAGCAGAGATAGAATTTGAATTTGATTCGAAGGGTATGGAGCCCGACGATGTATCAAAGGGAGAGTTTATTCTTCTTACTGACAAGGGAGAATACACTCTTCCTTTTGTTTGTGTAAGAGAAGCAACATTCATAAACTCCACTCTTGGACATATCAAGAATCTGTTTCATTTTGCCAATCTGGCACACTCTAACTGGAACGAAGCAGTCAATGTATTTTACTCCAATGACTTTACTTCGATATTAAATGGCAAAGATGCTATATACAAGGGCTTATACAGAGGTCTCTCAGAGAATGTACTTAATGAGCGTAACGTTGATGAATTCCTGGTTGCCATTAAGAAAAAAGACAGAGTAACATATACGATTAATTCTGAAGAGATAAGAGTGGTTAATCCCAAGTCCGAGGTTAGTAAGACAATTACTGTTACCAAGAATACCTGGGGTTTTGCATCAGTTGATGTTAAGAGCGATGCAACATTTATCTTCATTCCCTGCAATCATTTTGCTGCTGATGATTTTGAAGGCGACAGAGCAAATATCGAAGTTAAGATTATCCCTGAGTTTTTAAATCCCGGAAGAAATTACGGCAAGGTTACAATCATTACTCCCGATGAAGTAGTTGATGTTGTTGTTAAGGTTGATAAAGATTTTACCAATGTAACCACACATGAAAACTTCATGTTTAAAAAGTCTTTTGATAAACTCTTAAGACTCTATATCGAATTCTCTTTTGACAGACTCTCTCAGGATGAGTGGTGTAAGAAGAGCTTGGAGATTGCAAAAGAATTAGAGGGAAGAAAAGAACATGCAATTCTTGGTGCACTTTTCAAGACTCAGATATATATCATTTCGGGAAAAGTCAATGAAGCAGGTTGGCTTCTTAAGCAGATTGATGAAGTCATTGAAAACGAGAAGTTAACAACAGAGACTTATGGTTATTATCTCTACGTTAAGAGCCTTGTAAGCAAAGACGCAGAGATGGTTAATACTGCGCTCAGAAAGATTAAAAAGTATTACGCCAAGGGCATGGGTAATTCCATATATGCATGGCTTATTCTCTATCTGACTGAGGACTTTTACACAAGAAGCGATAAGAAGATGGAGTTTCTTATCGAGCAGTTTAGATTCGGTAATAATTCGCCACTTCTTTACATCGAGGGACTTAATCTTTTGAATACCAATCCATCGATGCTTATGAAGCTTGATGAATATGAAGAAGCTGTTTTAAGATTCGGTCTTAAGCATAAGGCAATCAGTGCAAGTCTTGGCGAACGTATACAGTTCTTCGTATCAAGAGAAAAAGAATTTAAGCAGATCTGGTACGAGATACTCAAGTATCAGTATGCATACATGCCCAGCAAAGAATTACTCAATACAATTGTTTCATATCTTTGCAAGGGCAATAAAGTAGGCAATGAATACTTTGAATGGTATCAAAAGGGAGTAGAAGCAGAGCTTAGACTTACAAGACTCTATGAGTTTTATATGGACTCACTTCCCCTTGATTATGATGGTGATTTGCCTCAGATGGTAATGATGTATTTTGCATATCAAAATGACCTCGATTACCGTAAGAAAGCATATTTATACCATAACGTATTAACCAGAAAGAAGAAGTATCCCGAGATTGCTCTTTCATACAGAGAGACCCTTGAATCATTTGCAAGAGAGCAGATTAAACTTAAGCATATCAATGAGGATCTTTTATTCGCATATGCAAAAGTTCTTAATCCTGATTTTATAGATGAAGACATTGCCAATGAATGCGTAACCATGCAGTTCATTAGACGTGTAAGCGTACCTGAGGGCGTGAGAAGAGTAGTTCTCATTCACGATAAGATAATTGGCGAGCAGAAGTTTTCTCCTGAAAACGGATTCGTATATTGTCCTATCTATTCAAGAGACTATAGACTCTTCTATGAGGATTTCAACGGCAATAGAATGGTTGTTCCCGAGGAAAAGATTTCTGGTGCCATCCTTAATAATCCCATGCTTCTTGAAAAGGTTGCACATCTTGTTAAGGATAAGATTGGTCTTATCATGTGCAGAGTCGAGAGCATGTATACTTACGACAATATCAATGATGATAATGTATTCGATTATGAGAGATTACTTCATTCGGATATCATTACATACACATACAAAAAAGAGATTATCAAAAATCTCCTTAACTTCTACTTTGAGAACGATTATATTAATGAACTCGAAGATATACTTCAGAATGTTAAGCCTGAGATTTTTGAAGGACCTGAAAAAGGTAGATTCTTGCAGATACTTATCGCAAGAGGTATGTATGATTTTGCATTCAATGTGCTTACCAATTTCGGTCCCGAGCATATCGAGATTAAGAGTATCTTAAGACTTGTATCCAGACTTCTTGTAAGAACCGATTTTGAAGAGAATGATGCACTTGTATCATATGCTCAGTATGCGTATAGAGAAGGCAAGTATGATGAAAATATCCTGGCTTATCTTGAACAGCATTTCAAGGGTTCCACAAGCGAGTTAAGACGTCTCTACAAAGACTGCGAAGCATTCGGACTCGATACATTTATGCTTCTTGAAAATATCATCATATTGCTTCTTTTCACGAATGCATATTGCGCGGACAAGCTTAAGTATCTTGATACATATATCGAGATGCAGGGTTCGGGTGGACTAGAGAGAGCATTCATCGCACAGTGCTCATATGATTATTTTGTAAAAGAAACAGTTACTGACGATTATATTTTCATGAGAGCACAGAAGCTCATTGAAGATGGTGAAAAGGTTAATCGTATCACCAAGCTTGCGCTTCTTAAGTACTACTCACTTGAAGAAAGCGAAGACAGAAATGAAAAGATTATAGATGCACTTGTTAACGAAGAACTAGACAGAAGAGTATGCTTCCCGTTCTTCATGTCATTCCAGTCCATCGTTCGTAATCTTCAGAGCTTTACTGATTATTCATTCGTTGAATACAGGGGCAATCCCAATTCAAGAGTAGTCATTCATTATTGCATCGAGCATGATGATGGCGGTGCAACAGAGTACAAGAAAGAAGAGATGAATCATCTCTATAGCGGTATATTCGTTAAGTCATTTATTCTTTTCTGCGGTGAGACAGTTCAGTATTACATCACAGAAGAGAGTGGCAATATGGAACAGCTTACAGAGAGTTCCGTGCTTACCAAGACAGAGAGTGATAACGATGCTCTTCCTTGGAGATATACAGCACTTAATGATCTTTTTGTTGCTAAGCATTTAAGCGATTATGTTACGGTCGAGGAAGATCTCGTATCATACATGGAAAAAGATTTCCTCACCAAGAAACTGTTTAAGACGATATAGGAGTTTATATGATATCCGATATTAAGGAAGTATTTGACAAAATAAACAGAGACCGTTACGTAGTCGGACTTGATCTTAATGATTCATTTGCTCAGGTTTCGGTATGTAAGCTCGATTCAGACAATCCAGCAACTCTCTCTCATACAGAAGGAAGCGACGATTTTAACATACCTCTTTATATGTTAAAAAGAAGAACCGACGGCGCTTGGCTTTTTGGTGAAGAAGCAAAAGAAGCGGAGGATGAGGGTGTATTAATCAACAACCTCTTTGAACGTGCAAGAGAGAAAAAGACAGTAAGAATCGACAGAGAAGAATATCTTGCTAAAGATGTATTTTTGCTTTTTATCAAAAAGGTTCTTCTTATGTTCCCGGCCATGCTTACACCGGACAAGATTTTATCGATTACGATATCTCTTAAGGATGCCAATTCGGATACGATTATCATGCTGCAGGAACTTCCTCAGATGCTTAAGATCAATCCGGATATACTTCATTTTGTTACATACGAAGAGAGCCTCTTTTACTACATGCTTTATCAGGAAGAGGAACTTCAGAATCATAATATTTTGCTTTTCGATGCATCGGGTAAAAAACTACGCTCATATTCACTCATGCGTAACTTTTTCAAGACACCCGGTATTGCAACTGTTGATGTAAAAGAATACGTTAACTTTGATTCAACAGGTGTATCTGATTTTGAAAAGAATGAAAAGGATCAGCTTTTCTTAGCTATATCCAAGGAGTTATGCAACTCAACGGTTTATTCCGGAGTTTACCTCATAGGAGAATTATTCTACTCTGACTGGGCTTCTGATTCACTTCAGTTCTTATGTAAGGGAAGACGAGTATTTAAGGGAAATAACCTCTTCTCCAAGGGTGCTTGTTTTACAGCCAAGGAAAAGATACATCCAAGTGGCAAGGAAGAAAAGATTCAGTACCTTGGCAATGACAGACTCAAAGTGACAATCGGAGTTGAGACCAATGATTCACCTGCTACTCAGATTCCTCTTATCGAGGCAGGTTCACAGTGGTTCGAAGCTACAGGAAAAACAGAACTTATATTAAAGGGTACTGATAAGATTAATATCTATCTGACCTATCTATACAACAATTACACTGCAAGAGGTGAGATAACCCTTATGGGACTTAATACCTCACTCGACAGAGTAACAAGAATTATGCTTGAAGTTAAGATGACCTCTGAAGACAAAGTGCTCTTCAAGGTATGGGATATGGGATTTGGCGAGATATTCCCTTCATCCGGAAAAGACTGGGAACAGGAACTTAAATTGGAAGGATAATTATGGGTAATGTGTTTAAGCCGTTGTCTGCCAAGGCCGGCAAACCGTTTTTTTTAGACAGAATAGGTGCTCAGATTTATTCAGCTGACGAGCTTGTATATTGCTTGACGGAGAATCCTGAACTTTTAAGTGCGGACATGTTCTCCAGAGACTTGGCTGAGTGGCTTGAGGAAGAATGCAATGCTGCAGAACTTGCCAAGATGCTTGCGAAGCTTATTAAGGCCAAGGCTGATGTAATCAAGATTGTTGCAGCCTTACTTGAAGTTGCTCCTTTTGTATCAAGAGATGAAGCAAGCGATATCATCAAGGTTATGGAAGACGGCGAAGGAAGCAGTGAATTTGATAAAAGAAAAGCGCGTGGCGATTTCTTTTTATCCAAGGAAAGATATGCTTACGCCATCAGAGAATATGAAGCATTGCTTGCACTTGTTCCTGATGAAGAGTCAGACAGAGTAGCTACCATATATCACAACATGGGTGTTGCCAAGGCAAGAATGTATCTTTTTGAACAGGCTGCCGAGGACTTCCTCAGAGCATACGATTGTGATGACGACGAAGTGCATTATTACGCATATATGGCTACACTCAGATTCACACTTACAGATACGGAATACGTTAAAAAAATCGGAGACGATGCTCGTATGTCCAACGTAACATTAAAGCTTGAAGCTGATCTTGAAGAAGCTAAGAAAGAGTTTTTAGAGAGCAGCGAATACCTTGATTTCAAGGCTAAGAAAGAAGAGAGTAATGAAAACGGCAGATATGCTTTCTGCAATTTCTTAGACAGTAAGATTAACGAGAAAAAAGAAGAGTATAACAGATACGTATATTAAAGGACAGTATGGGTTTATTCGGCTTATTTAGAAAAAAAGAGAATAAAGATGAAGATATACCGTATCAGAAACTTCTTGAGTTTCAGTTAAAGGATGACGAGGAGCGTAAGAAATACGTATCGGCATCACTTCTTCAGATGAAAGAGATTTCATCGGATGTGGATTCACTTCGTCTCGAATACAATACCATCACTTCATTCCTTAATGACTGTGACGAGATAGAGAAACTTCCGGCAGAGCTTAAGTACCCTGTTGAAAAGGCTGCCAAGGACATAATCACCATCAAGGAAAACAAGGAAAAATATTATCTTGAAAAACCTTTGATAGATGATGATTTGTTTGATAAAATGGATAAGATTGCCGACGATATGCCGGAAGCCGCTGATAAAATGTATGAAGCGGAAGATTTTCAAAAGAAGATCAAATCAGACCTCAAAAAACTCGAGGGCGAAAAGCAGGCATATTATTACAGACGCAATGAATTAAACGGTCTTATCAACAACATGTCAGCATTCTTGGTAATTGCTACAGTATTCGGACCAATATGCGTGCTTATTCTTGTAGTCCTGGCCCTGACACTTGACATGGATGTTAAGATAGGACTTGTGATTACAGCAGCACTTGTGATTGCGGCATACTCTTATGCGATAATTAAGGGTATGGACTTAAAGAATGAGTCGAGAAAGCTTGATAAGACGATAGTACGACTTATACAGTTACAAAACTCGGTTAAGATTAGATTCGTCAATAATACCAATCTTCTTGATTATCTCTATATGAAGTACGAAGTTACTTCTTCCAATGAACTCAAGGAAGACTATGAACTCTATCTTGAAGAAAGAGACAGAAGAGAGCAATACGAACAGGCGAGCAAAGATTTACCTTTTGCAAAAAAGCAATTGCTCATGCTTTTATCTGATTTACCGATTAACGATCCTCTGTCATGGGCTCATATGCCTGAAGCCATCATTGATAAAAACGAGATGGTTGAAGTTCGTCATGAGATGATAGGCAGAAGACAAAAGTTAAGAGATCAGATAGAAGAGAATACCAAGAACGCTCAGGCAATTAAAGACGAAATCAAAGAAATGATCAAACGATATCCTAAGTATTCTGTTGAAATCATGAGCATGCTCGATGACTTCGAAAAAGAAGAAGATGGATTAAGATAAAAACCCAAGTAAGAAAGGCGGATTTTTAAAATGGATACCGACAGATATGTATCACCTTTATCAGAGAGATATGCATCAAAAGAGATGCAGTATATTTTTTCTCCCGATATGAAGTTCTCTACATGGAGAAGACTCTGGATTGCACTTGCAGAGACGGAGATGGAGTTAGGTCTTAAGCAGATTACTCCTGATATGATTGCAGAGATGAAAGAGCACATCACAGATATCAATTATGATGTTGCAAAAGAACAGGAAAAGAAAGTAAGACATGATGTAATGAGTCATGTTTATGCATACGGCGTACAGTGCCCCAAGGCTAAGGGTATCATCCATCTTGGCGCAACAAGCTGCTACGTAGGTGATAATACTGATATCATCGTTATGAATGAAGCATTAAAGCTTGTTAGAAAAAAGCTTCTTAATGTTATCGACAATCTTGCAAAATTCGCAGATGAATATAAGGATCTTCCTACACTTGCATTTACCCATTTCCAGCCTGCTCAGCCTACAACACTTGGTAAGAGAGCAACTCTTTGGATTAATGAGTTTATGATGGACTTAGAAGACCTTGAGTATGTACAGAGCACACTTAAGTTACTTGGCTCCAAGGGTACTACAGGTACACAGGCAAGTTTCCTTGAACTCTTTGGTAACGATCAGGAGACAATCGATAAGATTGATCCCATGATTGCCAAGAAGATGGGATTTGAGAATTGCTATCCCGTATCCGGTCAGACATATTCCAGAAAAGTTGATGCCAGAGTTCTTAACATCCTTGGAGGTATTGCTCAGTCAGCTACCAAGATGAGTAATGATATAAGACTTCTTCAGCATCTTAAGGAAGTTGAGGAGCCTTTTGAAAAGAATCAGATTGGTTCTTCAGCAATGGCATATAAGAGAAATCCTATGAGAAGTGAGCGTATCGCATCATTATCAAGATACGTTATCATCGATACACTTAATCCTGCTATTACAGCAGCTACACAGTGGTTTGAGAGAACACTTGATGACTCTGCTAACAAGAGATTATCAGTACCTGAAGGATTCCTTGCTATCGATGGTATTCTTGATCTTTGCAATAACGTAACCAATGGCCTCAAGGTATATCCCAAGGTTATTGAAAAGAGACTTATGTCTGAGCTTCCTTTCATGGCTACAGAGAACATCATGATGGATGCTGTAAAAGAAGGCGGAGACAGACAGGAATATCATGAGAAGATCAGAGTCCTCTCCATGGAAGCAGGCAGAAGAGTTAAGGAAGAAGGAAAGGATAACGAGCTTATTACTCTTATCGCTAACGATCCTGATTTCAATGTATCCGAAGATGATATCAAGAACATCCTTAAGCCTGAATTATACACAGGTAGAGCTTCAAGACAGGTTGACAATTATCTTAAGAATTTCGTTAATCCTGTGCTTGATAAGAATAGAGACTTATTAGGACTCAACGCAGAAATCAACGTTTAATTATCGGAGGAAACATAGATGAAATATTTTGGTACAGATGGATTTAGAGGAAGAGTTAATGAGACTCTTACCGTTGATCATGCTATCAAAATTGGTAAGTTTTTAGGTTATTATTTTTCCAATACATTGGGACATGTGAAATGTGTTATCGGTAAGGATACCAGAAAATCCGGATATATGTATGAGTACGGTCTTGTTGCAGGACTTACATCAACAGGCGTAGATGTAGCACTTCTTCATGTTACTACAACACCTTCAATCTCATATATCACAAGAACCGAGAAGTTCGATTTCGGTATCATGATTACAGCAAGCCATAACCCTTACTACGATAATGGTATTAAGATTATCGATAGAGACGGCTTCAAGATGGGAGACAAGATTCTACAGCTTGTAGAGGATTACATCGATGGCAAGATAGATATAGAACTTGCAAAGAATGAGAAGATTGGTCGTGCATACGATTACATCCAGGGAAGAAATAAGTACATGTCATACCTTTCACAGATTCCCGCTCAGTCATTCAGAGGATACAAGGTTGGCCTTGACTGTGCTAACGGTGCATCATTCATGATTGCGAAGAATGTATTCGATATGCTTGGCGCAGATACATATGTTATCAATAATGAACCCGATGGTCTTAACATCAATAAGGACTGCGGTTCAACTCATATAGAGCATCTTCAGGAACTCGTTAAGGAAAAAGGTCTTGATATCGGTTTCGCATTCGATGGTGATGCTGACAGATGTCTTGCAGTAGATGAGAATGGTAACATCATTGATGGTGATATGCTTATCTACATCTACGGATGCTACTTAAAAGAAAAAGATCAGCTTATTAAGGACACAGTTGTTACAACTGTAATGTCCAATATCGGTCTTACAAAAGCACTTCAGGAAAAAGGTATCAAAAACGTACAGACTGCAGTAGGTGATAAGTATGTATCAGCTGAAATTCAGGCTGAGAACTACTCAGTAGGTGGTGAGCAGTCAGGACATGTAATTTTCAATAAGTATGCTACAACAGGTGATGGTGTACTTACAGCTATCAAGATACTTGAGATATGCGTTGAAAAGAAATGTTCAATTTCTTCACTCGTATCCGACGTTACTATCTTCCCTCAGATTCTTATCAATGTAAGAGTAGAGAAGATGGACGAAGTTCTTGAGCGTCCCGAACTTAAGGAAGTTACAGATGCTATCACAGCTAAGCTTGGTGATACAGGTCGTATCCTTCTTCGTAAGTCCGGCACAGAACCTCTCGTTCGTATCATGGTAGAAGCACAGACTGATGAAGAGTGCGAGAAGTACGCTAATGAAATCAAAGATAAAATTCTTGAACTTTCAGAGAATATGTAATTAATTTGCCCCGCGTCGCGGGGCATTTTTTAATAAAGCCTTGAAAAGTGCCTGCATTATGTGGTTTAATTGTAATGCTGAGATTAATAAAAGGAGGAAACGGATATGGACTATCGAAGTAGCAATACCGACGCAAACGCGGATCGAACGTGCAAAAGTGATTCTTTATACGTTTCCATTTTTATTGTCGGTTAATCAATCGTCCTAAATGAATGGATTAGGATTGGAATCAGCATCTCGAGTATGCGTCGGTTTTTCAACTTAAGGTTACTTGATATTAATGCTAGTTAAAAAACACTAAGGAGGAAAGACCTATGGCAGAGACAAAAGATGTATCAATTATTGTAAGCACTCTGCTTACTCTTTTAGAAGAAAAGAAGTACCCCACGGTAAAAGAAATATTGGTTACGATGAATCCCGCTGACATCGCATCTGCTTTTGAAGAGATGGATGAGAGCAGGCTTCCTGTTCTATTTAGATTAATTCCCAAGGAAGCTGCAGCTGAGACATTCGTTGAGATGGAATCAGACCTTCAAGAGCTTCTTATCAGAGGTTTCTCCGATAGCGAGCTTAAGGAAGTGCTTGATGAACTTTATGTAGATGATGCGGTTGATATCGTCGAGGAGATGCCTGCCAACGTTGTTAAGCGTATCCTGGCACAGGCTGATCCGGAGATGAGAAAGGATATCAATGAGATATTAAGATATCCTGAGAATTCAGCCGGCTCCGTAATGACTACCGAGTATGTAACACTTCGTCCCGACATGACTGTGGCGGAAGCAATATTGCGTATCAGACGTACCGGATTTGACAAGGAAACAATCTATACCTGTTACGTAACATCATACAGCAAACTGATCGGTTTCTTAACTGTAAAAGACCTCTTGCTCGAACAGGATGAGGATACATTGATTAAAGATATCATGGATCAAAATGTTATCTTCGCAAATACACATGATGATCGAGAAGAAGTTGTTAAGATGCTGTCGAAATATAACTTTATCGCGCTTCCCGTAGTGGATTCGGAATTGAGACTTGTCGGAATTGTTACATTCGACGACGCGATGGATGTCATGGAAGAAGAGGCTACCGAGGATATCGAAATCATGGCCGGTATGACACCCAGTGACAAGACCTATCTTAAGTCCAATGTCATCGACCTTTTCAGACATCGTATTCCCTGGTTATTACTCCTCATGGTTTCAGCTACATTTACGGGAATCATCATGACCAAGTTTGAGAATGCTTTGGCGGCTCAGGTTGTTTTGGCTGCTTTCATACCGATGCTTATGGATACGGGAGGTAACTCAGGTTCGCAGTCATCTGTTACAATTATCCGTGCGCTATCACTTGGTGAATTGGAATTTGGCAATATTATAGGAGTTATCTGGAAGGAAGTAAGAACAGCCATCCTTTGCGGTAGTGCGCTTGCAGTAGCTTGCTTTGGTAAGATTATGCTTGTCGACAGATTGATTATGCATAATCCTAACGTAACAATTCTTGTGGCACTTACAGTATGTCTTACAATGGTACTTACAGTAATGGTTGCAAAAGTAATCGGATGTACACTTCCTATGATTGCTAAAAAGCTTGGCTTCGATCCTGCGGTTATGGCTTCACCTTTTATCACAACAATGGTCGATGCAATATCACTTTTGGTATATTTTGGAATGGCTAACGTCTTATTGTTTTAGTTTACATAACGAAATATTATGTAAATCAAGGAGAATGATATGAGAATAGGAATGGGATATGATGTTCATCGCTTGGAAGAGAACAGAGATCTTATAATAGGCGGTGAAAAAATCGAATATGAAAAAGGTCTTCTCGGACATTCTGATGCCGATGTATTAACACATGCTATTATGGATGCAATTCTTGGCGCAGCAGGAGAAGGAGATATAGGACTTCATTTCCCCGATACTTCAGGCGAGTTCAAGGATATATCCAGCATCATTCTTTTAAAGAGAGTTAAGGATATCATTGATAAAAAAGGATTCACAATCGGAAACATTGATGCAACCATTATTGCACAGGCTCCTAAGATGAGACCTTATATTGATGCTATGAGAAAAAATATCGCAGATGCACTTCAAGTTGACATAAGTCAGATTAATATAAAAGCTACTACTGAAGAACATCTTGGATTTACAGGACGTTGCGAAGGAATTGCATCAGAAGCGATATGCTTACTTATGTAAACTATATAAATTATTATGTTAACTAAATGCACAATTATGTTAACTCTTTCAATAATATAAAAGATTAAAAATATCATCATAATTCAGTCTGGAGAATTAAAGGAAACAAAAAATGGAAGTTGAGTTAAGGGTAGAAGGTCGTAACCTTGTATTCGCTGCAAAAGAAAAAGATCAGGTTATCTCCACATTGTCTGTGTCACCTGACATAGGCGGCAATGGAGAACCCATATATCAGATTAAGAATGCATTTACTAAGGGTTTATACAGAAGAAGAGGATACATGGATGCAATACTCAAAGAAGTATTTGACTGTATGTTATCCGAGCAGGAAGCATTCGTTTTCTTAGGAACCAGAGAGCCGGTTGTTTTTGCAAAGTATGGTTTCGTACAGATTGTTAAGCCACAGGATCCTTTTCCTGATACACTTGGAAGGATAGTTGATGTAAAAAGCTTTCTTAATCTTTTCGAGAGCGAGAAAGAATTCGTATTATCACTTCGTATTCGTGATGATATGCTTCCCGAAAATGACGGTGTATATATGATTCATTGCGGACCTGAAGGCGGAAGACTCAATGCGGTTAAGATAGCAAATCCCGCTATGAGTAATGCAGAGGGAGAAAAACTCGTGGCAGAAGCTGAGGTTACTGTATCTGATCTTATTCAGTTTGCATTTGGCCTTAAGGAAGCAAAGGATGCATTCAAGGTAACAGTATCTATCAAGAAGGATGAGATATGTGAGAGAATCTCCAAGTTATCTTTCAAGCAAAGTGTATAGCTTTAGGAATTAATTGCTTTATAAAATAATAAAAAACGCCGATTGTAAAAAGAAGTTGGACAATAAAATGAAAATAATAAAAAAGTAATTAGTTTAAACAAAAAAATAATCTACAAATCTGTATAGATAATAACTGATGTAGATTAGATAAATAGTGTAGGAGGATGAATAAATGAAATTTAATGAATTGGTTGAAAAGGTAAGAGAGGGCGTTAAGAACGTAGACGTATCAAACGTTGATTTTCTTGCAGTACAGATTAACATCACCGGTAAGGAATCAGGTGTTTTCTACGTAGAAGTTAAGGATCACAAGATTAGTGTTGAGCCTTATGAGTACAATGACAGAAACTGTGCTCTTACAATCAGTCTTAATGATTTTGTTAAGTTGGCAGAAGGAAAACTTGATCCCGTATTTGCATTTACAACAGGTAAGCTCAAGGTTGATGGAGACGTAGGTAAGGCTCTTGAGTTCTCAAAACTTATTAAATAGTTTTATTTCTAGGCGCGACGCGCCTGAAAAAATAAAATAAATAAAAAGAAGAGTGCCGACCACTATGTGGCCGACACTCTATTTATATATAATCAGCCAGAATTAACTGACTGTTACCAAGTACTAATACTTTTCAGAAACTGATTGAAACAATACCTTTTTCCTTGGTAATTATATATATTGATTCATTGTTTATTTTTTGATTCTTTCATTAACTTCGGCAAGGAACTTATCGATATCTTCATACTTCTTGGAACCGCCTGTGAAGTAGAGAGCACTTCTAAGAGGTGAGAAGAGGAATCCTGCTTCAGCCATCTCTTCATTCATTGACTCTTTTTCAACTTCTGATAATTCACGATCCTTGAATGCATCTTCCATATTGAAGTACTTATCACGGATATCCTTGATACGAGGATCAAGCATTAATTCTTCTGTGATAGTATCGTAATCATAATGATCAGGAAGAACGGGTTCTGATGTTATGTTAACTTCCTTCGATAATTCGATACATCTTGAGTTCTTACCGATTTCGATAGAGTATGTACCTGCGGGAACTGCCCAATCGCTGATTCTTTCTTCATAGTAAGCGAATGATCTCTTATCTAATGTGAAAGTAACAGTCTTGGTTTCACCAGGCTTAAGATATACTTTATCGAATCCCTTGAATTCTCTGATAGGTCTTAAGATAGGAGTATCACAGTTCTTAACATAGAGCTGTACAACTTCTTTAGATGCAACAGAACCCACATTAGTTATGTCAACCGATACCTCAAGAGTATCTGTATCCTTCATCTCACTCTTGGAGAGGCGAAGATTATCATACTTAAACTCTGTATATGAAAGACCGTATCCGAAGGGGAAGAGTACATTCATCTTCTTCTTGTCATAGTATCTGTATCCTACGAATATATCCTCAGCATAGTTAACATTGTTCATGAATCCCGGGAAGTTAAGATATGAAGGATTGTCTTCAAGCCTTATAGGGAATGTCTCAGCAAGTCTTCCGCTTGGAGACTTATCACCGAAGATTACATCGAACTGTGCGCTACCTACAGCCTGTCCGCCTAAGTAACATTCAAGGATAGCATCAACATCGTTTACGAAAGGCATCTCGATAGGAGAACCATTGTGTAATACGATTACAGTCTTCTTAGCAACTTTTCTTACTTCCTCGATAACCTTTAACTGACATGCAGGCATATTCATATGCTTTCTGTCATAACCTTCTGATTCGAAGATATCAGGAAGACCTGCAAAGATAACTGCTACATCAGCATCCTTTGCATTCTTAACTGCCTCGTCGCAAAGAGCCTGATCAAAGTTATCTTTAGTACCTGAGAAGCCTTCTGCGAAAGATATATTATTAAGTCCGTTTTCTTTGCATGCATCAAGGAATCCAACAATCTTGTGACAGTTAATATGAGCAGAACCGCCACCCTGGTATCTGGGAACTTTTGCATATGAACCGATAACAGCAATCTTGGCATCCTTCTTAAGAGGAAGAACATTGCCCTCGTTTTTAAGAAGTACAAAAGTCTCAGCTGCGATTTCTTTTGCTTTATCATGATGAGCATCAAGATCAAATACGAATTCTGAACTGTTGCCGATATTGTCATAAGCATCGAAGATTAACTTAAGAAGTGATTCGCAGTTGGCATCGAGAACCTTTTCATCAAGTGTGCCGTTCTTAACTGCTTCAACGAGCTTCTTATCGTTTTCTTCATATGAAGTAGGCATCTCAAGATTAAGACCTGCTTCGAGCGCCTTGGCACGATCCGATACAGCGCCCCAGTCACTGACTACATTACCTTCATAGCCCCAGTCTTTTCTTAATATATCAGTTAAGAGATACTTATTCTGGCTTGCAAGCTCTCCATTGATTCTGTTGTATGAGCACATTACTGTCCAAGGCTTAGCATTTTTAACAGGACCTTCGAATGCAGCAAGATAGATTTCTCTGAGTGCTCTCTCGGATAAGTTGCTGGATGCCGAGAAACGACGTGTCTCCATATTGTTAACAGCAAAGTGCTTGATGGAAGTTCCTACGTGCTTACTCTGAACACCATTGATGTATGCAGTTGACATTTCACTTGCAAGATAAGGATCTTCGGATAAGTATTCGAAGTTTCTACCGCAAAGAGGAGACCTCTTAATATTTACAGCCGGTCCGAGAATTACAGCTACGTCTTTTGCTCTGCATTCTTCACCGAGAGTCTCACCCATTTCACCATAGAGTTCTCTGTTGAATGTTGCAGCCATTCCGACACCTGCAGGGAAGCAGACTGCCTTGATGGATTCATTCATACCGAGATGATCTTCGATGTTTTCCTGTTTTCTAAGACCAACAGGACCATCTGATACCATGATTCTGGGTATTCCTTTTGACGGGATTTCCTTAGTGAGCCAGAATGTAGCTCCTGAGCAAAGCGAAGCTTTTTCTTCGAGTGTAAGCGTTGAAATGATTGATTTGATTTCTTCGTTTGTTTTCATATAACCCTCCCTCTTTTTTTTTCGAGTTATGCCTATTTTAACATTTTCCATTCAAATAACCTATGAATATTTTGTTAAATTTTTCTGGTAATTTCTTGTGTAAAAAAACATATTTTTTTGAAATATTGAAAAATAATACTTCTATGTTTAAAAGAATTGAGTTATTATGTCTCTTGGCGTGCTTACAATTAAGAGGGTTTTTGCCCGGGAGACTAAAATATGTACGATTTGGAAAAAGTAAGAGAGTTCTTCTCAAAGGATCGCTATGCAACCAATCAGACAGGTTGCGAAGTGCTTGAGGCAGATGAGAATTATGCCAAGTGCAGTATGCCCATTACCGATAATCACAGGAATGCATACGGCGGTGTAATGGGAGGATGCATATATACACTTGCTGACTTTGCTTTTGCAGTTGCTACCAATTTTAATAAAGATTTTTTAACTGTATCGCTTGTTGGTCAGGCGAGCTTCATGAATGCTTCCAGAGGAAGTGTTTTGTACGCGGAAGCTAAGCTTATAAAAGACGGCAAGACCAATTGCTTTTATGAAGTAACCATTACGGATGATCTTGATAAGGTTATTGCGGTTGTTAGCTTCACAGGAGCACATGTGGCTAAGAAATTAATGGAAAGATAGTTCTTTTAGGGAAGAAATATGACTTCTGTATTGGGGGAGAATAATACAGGAGTGTTGATATGAAAAAGGACAAGTTAAAACCAATGCTTTTTTCCGTCCTCAAGAATTATGACGGCAAGAAGTTTCTATCGGATGTTTTGGCAGGCGTAATTGTAGCTATAATTGCACTGCCACTTTCTATTGCCCTGGCAATAGCATCAGGCGTTGGACCTGAGCAGGGTATCTATACCGCGATTGTTGCGGGATTTCTCATTTCGTTTTTTGGTGGTTCGAGAGTTCAGATAGCAGGACCCACGGCTGCTTTTGCAACGATTGTTGCAGGAATTATAGCTAAAAAGGGAATGGATGGATTGGTACTTGCAACCATCATTGCAGGTCTAATCCTTGTATTAATGGGTCTTTTCAGACTTGGCGGACTCATCAAGTTCATCCCGTATACAATTACCACAGGATTTACTGCAGGTATTGCGGTTACTATTGCGATTGGTCAGATTAAGGACTTCATGGGTCTGACTTTCCCTGAGGGTACAGTTACCATTGAAACAGTCGATAAGGTAAAAGCTATTGTAAAAAACATCACGACTGTAAATTATCAGTCCATTATAGTTGGTGTTGTGTGTCTTGCAATCCTTATTGTATGGCCTTTTGTTACTGAAAAGATTCCCGGTTCATTGATAGCAGTTATAGTAGGTATATTGATGGTTAAGATTTTCAAGATGGATGTTGCTACCATTGAAAATTCATTCCAAATCAGCAATAGCCTTCCTACATTTCATTTACCCGCAGTATCGTTTGGCACTGTAAAAGATGTATTACCGGATGCATTCACAATAGCGGTACTGGCAGCGATAGAATCGCTTCTGTCGTGTGTAGTTGCGGATAGTATGATTAACTCACACCATAGATCAAATATGGAACTTATAGCACAGGGTATTGGTAACGTAGGCTCAGCGCTTTTCGGCGGTATTCCTGCAACAGGAGCTATTGCGAGAACTGCAGCCAATATTAAAAACGGTGGTCGTTCACCCATAGCAGGTATGGTTCATGCAATCGTTCTCGTATTTGTTCTTGTAATACTCATGCCTTATGCAGGAATGATTCCCATGCCTACAATTGCAGCCATTCTTTTCATGGTTGCTTACAATATGTGTCAGTGGCGTACATTTACTCACCTCTGTAAGACAGCTCCCAAGAGCGATATAATCGTACTCGTTGTAACATTCGTATTAACAGTAGCATTCGACCTTGTAGTTGCTATAGAGATTGGTATGCTTATCGCAATTATCCTCTTTATGAAGAGAATGAGTGAAGTATCCGGAGTTGAGGGTTGGAAATACTTCGATCCCGATGAAGATCCTGACGGTATCGATCTTAAGAAGGTAGCTAAGCATGTACGTGTATATGAGATTTCGGGTCCTATGTTCTTTGGTGATGCAGACTCTCTTGCAAGCGTATCCTTCAAGGACTTTACTAAAGTTTTAGTTATTCGTATGCGTGGTGTACCTGCGCTCGATGCGACAGCTATGCACTCCATGGAAGAGTTGGCAAAAAGATGCGAGGAGAGAGGAATTCAACTTGTATTCTCACATGTTAACGAGCAGCCATATAAGACCATGGAAAAAGCCGGATTTATCGATAGAATAGGTAAGGATAACTTCAGACCTCATATCGATGATGCTCTCGAATGGGCTAATAAAATCTCTGAAAATAATGCAGATGAAAAGACTGCAGAGGAGAATACAGAGAAATCAGAAAAATAGAAGATTTAATGTTATGTAAACCAAATTAAAACAATATTTGCAATATGACAATAGGTGGACATGCGATAAAAAGGGATGAAAAGAGTACTTTTCCTCCCTTTTTTGTTTGAAAATTATGTAAATTGGAGTATAATATTATACGTCGTTGAGGCAATTTCAAGGCTTCAACCATTAATTAAAATTCGGTTAGGGGGTCTGTTCAAATATGAAAAAAAGAAAGTCTCTTAAAAAATCCTTAATTACCAGAATCGTAATATTTGTAGCGATTATCATCGTTATCATTACTCAGGTTAGTATTAAACTGGCTTCTGATAATATTCAGTCGCTTACCAACTCATTGCTTGCCAGAGAAACAATTGGTTACGCCAATGAAGTTGCAGATTGGTGGAAGGGCATTGAAGAGAGAGTTATTCAGACTAATAATGTTATAATCAATACTCCTGAATTATCAATGGATGACGCCAGAAATATGCTTCTCGAGATTACCAAGCTTGATCCTGACTCGCAGGACGTATATATGGCATACGGTGATACAGGCGTATTCTTGGATGGTTCCGGATGGATTCCCGATGACTCATTCGTATTCACTGACAGAGCATGGTATAAAGGTGCTCTCGAGAAAAACGGAGAGATATATTCTTCAGATCCTTATGTAGATGCTGCAACAGGTAAGACCTGTCTTGCATGTGCTATTAAGGTAAAAGAAAATGTAGTATTAAGTTCAGATATTAACTTTGATAAAGTTGCGGAAAAAGTGTCAGGATTCAAGTCAGTTTCACCTGATGCCAAGTACTATATCATCAATAAAGATACTAAGGATATTCTTATTTCTTCAAACCCTGATTCAGTTGGACAGACACTTATGGATACAACAGATCCCATTATGCAGGGTAGTGCATCATGGTTTGATTCACTTGATACAACAACACTTGCAAGTGACTCCAAGGTACTTACAAAGAAGACTCCTTCAGGAAGCATGATGTTTACTGCAAGTGATATCAATGGAACATCATGGGTACTTGTAAGTGCAGTTCCTTCAAGTTTCCTTAGCCAGAGAATACTCAAGGTTATGATTATTACTTTCATAAGCGGTGCAGTATTCATAGCTATACTTGCAATCGTATTTGCAATCTTTATTGCTAAGGCAATTAACCCTGTTAACAGAATCACAGCCAGAATTACAGATATCAGTAAGGGTGACTTTACAGTTAAGATTCAGCCTGAAGGCAATAATGAGATTACCACATTGGCAGAATCTCTTAATGAGTACATAGAAAAGATGAGAACGACACTCCAGTCACTCTCCAATATTTCCGGAGATATGAACAATCGTGCAGGTGAGTGCTTCGATATTTCACATACTCTTTCAGATGCCAATAATACTCAGGGCGAATCAATTGAGAGACTAAATGATACATTGAACGGTATGACTGCTTCTATCGAAGAAGTAGCAAGAGCAGCAAGTGAACTTGCTGAGACTTCAAGTCAGCTTACTGAGAATGCTGAAGAAGTTAAGGATCTCTGCAACGAGACTATGGATGCTTCCAAGAAGGGCCGTAGCGAGATGGCTAACATGACCAAAAATGTTAGCACACTTAATGAGACCATCGCTGAACTTACAGAACTCATTCATGTAACTGCTAAGTCAATTGAAGAGATTACAAGCATTACAGAGACCATCAATAATATTTCAGAACAGACCAACCTCTTAGCACTCAATGCTTCTATCGAGGCTGCAAGAGCAGGAGAGATGGGCAAGGGATTCGAAGTAGTTGCATCGGAAGTTGGTGCACTTGCTAACCAGTCCAATGAAGCTACCAAGAATATCCAGATACTTATTGATGATATTACCAAGAATATTTCTGAGATTAATTCCAAGGCAGACATATGTATCGGAGATATGGAAGAATGTATCCTTGGTGTTGAGAATGCCAACAATTCATTCGACAAGATTTACGGAGATGTTGCCAAGGCAACTGATGGTATAAAAGAGATTGCCATGGGAATTAGCCGTATCAACGACGTAGCAACAAGCAATGCAGGCGCTACCGAAGAACAGGCTTCCAATATCAATGAGATCATTAATCTTTCAGATACCATCGTATCAGAGAGCAATAAACTTCGTGCTGAGACTGCAAATATTACCAATATTTCAGAGAATCTTAACAAGTATTCAGATGAGATTACAGCAGACTTATCACAATATACAGTTTAATATTTTGTATGAGATACATCATATAAGGTTTACATAATTTTTGAGAAAAAGCCCTTAATTTCAAGGGCTTTTTTCTTATATGTGGTTTACAATAACACTTGACGTATAAGGGGTAAGAAGTGGTATAATAAATGTTGCCTTTTGATTAAGATTGCCAGAATAATGCTAAATCTTTGGAGGTTGTTCTGTGAACAATAGAGATAAAAAGAACACAATAGATTATACTCTAGAACAAGTCGCCCATCATAAAGGGGCGCCTAAGAGTGGCTTCTTTCTTTTCTTACTTTTGTTCTTTATAGCTCAGGCTATAGTAAGAAACATGGGTAGAGGAGATTTCACGGTTAACATCTTAGGCATCGAGACTTCTTGCCAGACTCTAACAGGCGTTTTTTCCTCATTAGCTAACATGTTAATGATATTGTTGGTTGTATTTTATAGAAAAGTCGGATACATCACTACATTGGTAGTAACGGTTGGATACTTGCCTATACTTTTACTTACAGTATTCAGATTCAGAGTTCCTTCAGCAATAGCCGGTGTTTTCTCGACTATGTTTGTCGTAGTTGTTGCTACAATAATATACCTTAACAATTGTAGAACACATAAGTATCAGAAAAAGATGGAAAAACAGGCAGTTACAGATACACTTACATCTCTGCCTAACAGATATGCTTGTTCCGTACTTATGAATTCACTGATGAAAAAGGGAGCACCTTTTGCATTGGTATCCGTTAATCTTAACAACTTTAAGAGTATCAACGATACAATGGGTCATGAGGTGGGCAACGATGTCTTAAGAGAAGTAGCATCAAGATGGAAAAAGTTTGCTGATTCATTTGACTCAGATACAATAGATTTTGTAGCAAGAGTTGGTGGCGATGAGTTCTCGCTCTTGATCAGAGGATACGATTCTGAAGAAGAAGTAATTAATACGATTAAGCTCTATAAGGCAGAACTTGAAAAGAAGATGACATTCGATGATTATGACTTCTATATGACTGCATGCTTCGGATATTCACTATTCCCTGAGGACGCTAATAACAGTGTATCGATGTTCTCGTGTTCTGATGCTGCACTTCATGAAGTTAAGCGTCTTGGTGGCACTAAAGAGATTCTTAGATTCACCAATGATCTTCTTAAGACAGAGCATTACATGGAGATAGAGAGAAAACTTCGTACAGCTTTGGATGAAGGCACTGTATATGCATATTTCCAGCCTCAGTATGATATGAATCATAAGCTTCGTGGTTTTGAGACATTGGCTCGTATGAAGGATTCTGAAGGCAATTTTATAAGTCCCGGAGAGTTCATTCCCGTTGCTGAAAAGTCAGGACTTATAGATAAGCTCGATATGCGTATCTGCGAGTTGGCATCTCAGTTTGTTCATGATGTGTTAAGCGAAAAAGATACAGATATGATTGTCAGCATCAACGTATCTGTTAAACACCTTATGAAGAATAATTTCCTTGAAGAACTCAAGGAAGTAATTGATAAATACGAACTTCCTTCCAAGAATCTTGAAGTTGAGATTACAGAGTCTGTAATGATAGATTCCGATAAGGCACTTAAGGTGATTGAAGATATTAACAAGATGGGTATTAAGATTGCTATCGATGATTTCGGTACAGGCTTCTCATCACTTAACTATCTTAACAAGTTACCTGCATCATTATTAAAGATTGATAAGACTTTCGTTGATGCTATCAATACCGATGAGAAATGTAAGCAGTACGTAGAGGCTATTGTATCAATGGGCCATGTACTTGATCTTGAAGTTATCACAGAAGGTGTTGAAGAAGAATCCCAGATTGAAACTCTTAAGAGTATCGGTTGTGATCTTATTCAAGGATTCGTATGGGGCAAGCCGGTGCCCGTTGAAGATGCCAAGGGGATAGCATTATCATAATGATAATGTTAATGATAATGCCATCGATTGGAGTATAGAGATTGTACAAAAAGTGCTGTTGCGTAAGCTGCAGCATTTTTTGTGAAAATATATAACAGTATAAAAGAGGGACGAAAATGATTAACTTAAAAAGAATTGGTTCAACAGCTTTAGCAATTATATTGGTTGCAAGTACTGCTGCATGTACTTTATCAGTACCTTCAGATAAGGGTAATGAAAATGCGAATGCACAGATTGTATCTCGCGACCCGGATGGTGACACAGAGCCCGACCCTGAACCTCTAGAGCCTGAAAAAGAAGAAGAGGAAGAGCAGTTTGTTCTTGCGCAGATGGACAGCAAATACCATGCATATTATGACGGCAAGGTTTACTACAGAGAATATAAAAAGAGTGATTACGCCGAAGATATAATGTTATATTTCTCTGATCCTTTCGAAGGCGGTATTTATAACAGTACGACGCCTAAGAAACTATGTGTACTTAACGCTGACGGAACCGTAGATACGGTCACGGAGAATGATCCGGGTCAGGGAATAATGTATGTAATAGACGGTGTATTGTATTCACAGTATTTTATGGAGGACGGTGCTGAAGCCAATCCCAATACGACTCATGTATATAAATACGACTTAAACACCAAGACTATGAGTGATATTAAGGGATATTGCAATGTTCTTGCGAGAGTGGGCGATTATCTTGTAATGAGAGCTGATAGTACCTATGATGCGAGCGGCAATTATGTTACAGGAGAACTGTGTATTGTTAATCCCAAGGACTTAAGCGTTGTAGGCTCAATGGGTTCTTCCTATGAATTAATCGGTGTAGACTATGATGCAATGTATGGTATCGAAGTAATATCCGATTATACTGCAACCGGAGATTCCGAGTTTACTGTCAATATTGCAAGGACCACTTCATCGGGAGTATCGGAATTGTTGACGTCTTTTGAACCGTCTACTTTTGAAAACTGGTACTATTCGTATCCTGAAATAACCTGTTATCAGATCGTGAGCGGTCATCTTTTTGTTAATATAGGATATTATCAGGGTACCGGGCATTTTTATCAGGAAGGATTTATATATGATATAGATCTTATCAGTAAGAGTGTCAGGAAAATAACCGATACCGAAAATGAAACATTCTATTGTACAGAGGGAATGGACGGAATGTTCGTAAACATCCGTGAATACAGTTTGGAGAGTGAAAAGACAGAAACAGTATGTATACCTGTTGACGGCGAAGGTGAGATGAAGGCTGAAGATTATGTCGGACAGCAGTTCATGGTTCCTTATGTTCATTATGATTTTAGCGAAACTACCAATATGAAGCGCGGAGATGTATCCATATTAACAGATGTAGCCGGCAAGCCCAACAAGCTTCTTACCAAGTCTGATTACGATGGATTCGGATATAAACTTGGTGCTGCTGAAGGAGCGGATTACGAAGATGCTGAACAGACTGAGATATACAATATTGAATATGCCGGCAACAAATTGTTTTTCTCTATAGCTATTATGGAGAGAACACCTGAATATGACGTAGGATGGAGATACTCTTACAAGGTTCAGAAATTTGCTAATTTTGTTAAGGACTTAAAGACAGGCGAAGTAACTAAATTATACGAAGAATAATAAGAGAGAAAAATGATTGAAGTATTAATAGTTGAAGATGATCTTGAGATTAGAAAACTCCTTGCGAATTTCTTATCTGAAAAAGGGATGAATATCACAGAAGCCAAGGATGGCGATATAGCATATGACTATATACAGGATAAAAGTTTTGACATTATCCTGCTTGATATGATGCTTCCTTATAAGACAGGTGAGGAACTTATTAAGATACTCAGAAACAATAAGAGTAAGGATGGCAATACATATACACCTGTTATCGTAATCTCGGCTAAGACCGAACTTGACACAAGACTCAACGCTATTCAATCAGGAGCTGATGATTATATCACCAAGCCCTTCGATCTTAATGAAGTATATGTAAGAATCGAAGCATTACTTAGAAGAAGTGAAGGCGGCGAATATGTCAAAAAGGACGACAATGAAGTCCTGGAAGCGTTAGGTGTTGTATTTAACGTATCGGATAACGAAGTTACATACGAAGGTAAGCCCATAAAGCTTACTGCCAAGGAAATGAAGCTTTTGCTTCTTTTCATGCAAAATCCCAAGAAGACTTTTACCAAGGCTAATCTATATAAGTCAGTATGGGAAGATGAGTATATCTACGAAGACAATACCATCAATGTACATATGAGTAATCTCAGAAAGAAATTAGCCGAGGCTACAGGTAAAGATGTAATTGAGACAGTCTGGGGAATCGGTTATCGCTTGAAAGAGGAGGAGTAATATTGAAATATATATTGCTAATTGTTATAGCAATCTTACTTCTTCTTTTGATATATGTTTCATTCAGGCTGATTGTTATTAAGCATAACCTTCGCGGTATGCGAAAAGAACTCGAGAAGACAAAAGAAGAATCATATAATCGTAATCTTAGAGTTACCCTTTTAGATAGGGACTTGGAAAAACTTGCGGCTGAGATTAACAGTAATATAGAGTATCAAAAGAATCTTAAGCTTGAGACTGCTAAGTCAAGAAAACAACTTGAGCAATCCATATCAGATATTGCCCATGATCTACGTACTCCTTTGACTGTTATAAAAGGAAATCTTCAGCTTCTTGAAAGTGAAGAGATGTCCGATAAGGGTAAGCAGTACTTGGAGGTTAGCTCCAAGAAAGCAGAATCTCTAAAAGGAATGGTTGATGAATTCTTTGAACTGTCAGTTCTTGAGAGTGATTCAAAACCCGTGGAACTGACTAAGACAGATATTATTACTTTATTATCAGAGTTCATCATTGAGAATGAATCAATAATACGTAATAAGGGATTAACTCCGAATATTAATTTCCCTGAGAATACAATATACGTAGAAGCCAATGCTGCATTGCTTAATCGTGTATTCAGTAATCTGATTGGTAATATCGTAAAATATGCTAAGGGTGATTTTGAACTTAGTGTATTAGCGGATGATAAAACCGGATGCATTATCAAGATAGGCAATGAAGTAGAAAATAAAGATGCTATAGATACAGAGCATATCTTTGACAGAACATATCGCGCTGATAAGGCACGAAGCGATGGTTCGGCAGGATTAGGACTTTATATAGCTAAGCTATTGATGGAAAAACAAAAGGGCAGTATCGAGGCAGTTATAGAAGATAATAAGTTATTCTTTATTTTATCTTTAACTAAAATATAGTATTATTATTTTATCAAAATTGAATAAAGAATTATATTTGAATAATTAAGTATAAACGGCGCATCGCGTCGTTTTTATTTTGTTTTTTTCGGTTTTAAAACTATTTTAAAACTATTTAAGAATTTCTTTAAGAAATCTCTTTAGAGTAGAATCAGAAAACAAAACGAGTAGATATATCTAAGTATTAATCAACAAATAAGTGAGGATTTTAAAATGTCAGAAAAAATAGTGGAAGTAAGAAACCTGACAAAACAGTATGGCAAGCAAAAAGCACTCGACGATGTAACTTTTTCCATTAAGAAGGGAAGTATCGTCGGCCTTATCGGACCTAACGGCGCAGGCAAGACGACTATTATGAAAACATTGGGAGGTCTTGTATATCCTACATCGGGAGAAATAGAGATGTATGGTGCAACCGATGAAAAAGGTCTTAATCATGCAAGAACAAGAATGAGCTTCATGATAGAGGCACCTTATGAAAAAGAAAAGATGACAGCGAGAGAAAATCTCGAAAAACAGCGTCTTCAAAAAGGTATTCCCGATAAGAAGAGAATAGATGAAGTATTAAAACAGGTTAATCTTGAGAACACAGGTAAAAAGATTGTTAAAAACTTTTCTCTTGGTATGAGACAGCGTTTGGGCCTTGCTAATGCATTACTTGCAAAACCTGAATTACTTATCCTTGATGAACCTATTAATGGTCTTGATCCTGAAGGAATCGTTGAGATAAGAGAACTCTTTAGAAGACTAAACAAAGAAGAAAATATTACACTTGTTATTTCATCTCACATTCTTAGCGAATTATCTCTTTTATGTACTGATTATGTATTCATTAATAACGGTAAGATAAAAGGTGTATTTACTGAGGATGAATTAAAAGCTGAATGCAGTGAATATATACAGATTAATACTGATAATAATGAAAAGGCCAGTGCTATATTAATTGACAAGATTGGCATTGAAAAGATGGATGTAACCAAGGAATCCGGTATCAGAATATACGAAAAACTTGATGAGATTCGCTATATATCCAAGACACTCTATGAGAACGGTATTATTCCTGTCGAGATAGCCAAGAATGAAGTGAGCCTCGAAGATTACTATATGAAGATGGTAAGCGGGGTATAGAGATGATTAATGTATTAAGATCAATCAATTACGGATTACGTAGAGATGTAGGTGTAATTGTATCTCTCGTTATGATGTTTTTTATGCCGTATACAATCATGCTTTTTATGTGCGCAGCTGAAGGAATGCCTCTTAGCGAATGTACGCCGAGTTATTATTTTGCAGCGCAAAATATGGCTGCTGTTTTAGCAATCTCGTATGTTGGCTTAACAATCATATCCTGTAAAGCCATGGGTGGAGATTCGAAGGATAAAACAATTAACTATGAACTTTTATCGGGACATAACAGACTAAAAATATATGCGGCCAGATCATTGGCTGGAATCGCATGGTCAGTATTACCTCTGATGTTTATCTCATTTTTATCAGTTGGAGTTATTGCTTTAATAAATGGTTGGGGAATGGAAACAGATCCAATAGATGTAATTATTCGTATTGCTCTATGTGTATTTCCGCTTATAAGAATATGTGCATTGAATATGATGTTTACAAGTGTATTCAACAGTGCAGGTAAAGGTATAGCCATGGGATTTGGAATGGATCTGGTTATATCGATATGCACAACCATATCTGAAGAGGTATTCCATAAAGAGATTGATTATGGATTCGGATTTCTTAATATTATATTTTTGTTAACTTCTCAAAACAGCAGGGAAGTAATCATAGAAGGAAAGCCTGTAAATCTTTTTGATACAGCGCTCACACCTGAAATGTACATTAAGACCATTGGATTCGCAGTAGTATTTACTGTAGTTTATCTATTGATTGGATATGTCGTATTTAAGAAAAAGGACAGAGATTAATGAAAAATATAATTAGATCTATATTGTATGAATTAATAAGAACAAAACTTATATATATACTGTTTGCAATCTTTGCATTAATGATGGTATTGGTTACCGTATTTAATGGCGAAGATACCTGTATTAGCGGATTGTATCTGACAGACTCCAGTGTAACTTTTACGTTTCCGATTTTTATGGTTGGCACAGCGGTAGGAATAATAAGTTGTGCGGACATGAAAGATAAGGTTGGCAATTATGAGATACTTAACGGCCATTCCAGATTGCAGTATTATCTCGCGAGATTTATATGCTCCGTGACTGTAGCATCCTTACTTGGATACATATTAAGCTTCATACCGATGGTTCTTGGAATGCCAATATTCGGATGGGGAACCAAGCTTGATTTTGAATGTGTGTTTGTAAGACATATACTATATATTTTCCCTTTTATAAGATTAGCTTCGTTTTTGGCATGTATATCATTTTTAGTTAAGAATTCGTTTGCAATGATTGCAATAGGCAGCGCAGTAGGATTATCAACACCGATGCTTTTAGAGTTCTTTCCGGATGCATCCGACAGCGTGATTTTAAGTATTTATAATTTAAAACACTTAATGAGTTTTGAAACCTGGGAAATATACAATCTTAGTTCAAGCGGAATAGACAGGTACAGATCGGCAGTAAGCTCGTTACCTGCGAATTTAACAGTATCTACAATGGTTGTTTCTCTTGTTATGATAATAGCGTATTTGCTCATTGGCTATGCGCTATTTAGAAGAAGTGATTTAAGCTAAGTTTTCGAAAGGACGTAAAAATACATGTTTTATTGTTTTTTGGAATTGATGATAATTCTTGCGTTGTTGATAGCAACCTTTATCAACGAGAAATATCCGTTTGATAAGATAAGAGTAATATATATTGCACCTCTTTTATTGACCATAATGAGGGTTGTTGTCAATGGTTTTGAGATTAAATATCTGCCTGCATATGTATCTTCAATAGTTATTCCGCTAGGGATGATGCTTGATAAGACTATTGTCAGAAAAATAATAGCGGTTGCTTTCATGTTAATCATATTGGTGACGGTATTTGCCAATGCGTTGTTCGTAGAAAAATCCTATGATTATGACAGACAATTCGATGAAGCATTCACTACGATGAGAGAACACTATGTTCTTACAGAAGAAAAGGGAATTGATTGGGATTATCTTTATGATAAATATTTGCCACAGTTTGAGACTGCTTCACGTCATAGGAATGGAGTCGAGAATTATAAAACATGGCTTAAGTTTACTAATGAGTTTTATGACGGTCACACAGCATTCCTAATTGAAAAAGAATCAGTGGCTAATAAGTATGCTATGCAGTCTTTTGGCAATGATTACGGTCTCTCGATTGTCAGATTATCCACAGGCGAATATGTGGCAGTTAATGTAGAAGGATATGATAATTCCTATTCAATAGAATCTGACGAAGAAGACCTTGTTGGATTCTATAAGATTAAGGATAATTATTTAACCGCAGAAGCGGATGAAGTAGCCGATACACTTAAGAATGCAGGTATAAAAAACGGCACCGTCATAATCAAGTGGAACGGTAAGAGTATTGATGAATACTATGATGATATAACATATCAATATTTTGCTACACCCGTAAAGGAAAACGAAGATTTCTTTAATCCCATGTATGTAGCCGGAATAGGCATCAATATGGAATACGGCGAATCGCTTCCAAGAACGAGACAAAGTGATAAGGGCGAATACGCTTTGATTACTTATATTGATGATAATGGCAATGAGCAAGAGATTAAGGCTCCCTGCCTCGGTGCGTATATGCCAAGACTTTATGATACGATATCAAAAATAGACGGCGGAGTTAATATAACCAATCTTACTTGGAAATGCGTGGATGAAGAGACAGTAATTTTACGTATCAGCATGATGGCTTATGATACGCAATCTTACGGAGATCCCAGTTTGTATACTGATATGGTTACCAAGCTAAGAGGACAGGTCAATGCTTATAAGGAGAGCGGCTATAAGAATATAATTATTGATATGCGTCAAAACTGCGGTGGTGATCCGTTCTTCGTACAAAATGTCGCAGGTGTATTTGCACCCATTGGAGAGCATAAGAATACGCATATAGCAACCATTAATGAAAATACTGCGACATTTGAGAGAGATGAGAATGGAAAATACGCTGTTGATGGAGTGCTTACATATGAAGGGGAGGATGCTTGGCATGATGGCAATATAATTCTATTGGTCAATGCTGAGTGCGTATCAGCAGGCGATGACATGACTTATCTGATGGGAGAATATCCCAATGTTAAGGTAATGGGAATTACCAAGACCAACAGTTCTTGCCAGGCAGTAACAGGTATTGCTGTAGGAGATGAAGGATATCTTAGTTTCTCAGCTGTACCTAATATTGACGAAAATGGTGATGTCGTTATAGACACTCTTACCGATAGAGAAGGCAGAACTCCCTTTGATGAATATATTCCATTTGATAAGAATTCTGTAATCAGCATTTTTGATAAAGGAGAGGATTATCAGATAAATTATATAGTAGAAAACGCTCTGTAAGCGGTAAATGCCTTAAATAAGCGTACAAATAGAGCATAAAAACAAAAATGTGAAAAAAATGTAAAAAACATATTGACAGGTTAGCGACAACTAATTATTATAATACATGGTTAGATGTTGCTAACCTATTTTGTTGGCATAAGGGTTAGAGAAATCTAACTTATATTAAAAGCTAAAGGGTTAGTTAAAACTAACAAAGGCTTTTCAGGAGGAAAGATATGATGCCATTAGTATTAGCAGATCCGGGAGAAGAGCAGATCATCAAAAAAATCGGTGGTAGCCCCGAGGTAAAGAAGCACTTGGAAGATCTGGGATTCAATGTCGGAGGTACAGTGAGCGTAGTTAATACACTTGGAGGCAACCTGATAGTTAATATCAAGGAAAGCAGAGTTGCTCTGAGTGATGAATTGGCCAGAAAGATTATGGTCTAATAAAGATTCATATTAACAATATAAGGAGGATAAAGATTTGAAAACATTAAGAGATGTGAAAATCGGAGAAAAAGCTACAGTCAAAAAACTCCATGGTGAAGGTGCAGTAAAAAGAAGAATCATGGATATGGGCTTAACTAAGGGAACAGAAGTAACAGTTAGAAAAGTTGCTCCCCTTGGAGATCCTATTGAACTTACAGTTAGAAATTATGAGCTCTCACTTCGTAAAGCAGATGCTGAGATGGTTGAAGTAGAGTAGGAAAGGAAGAATAAAAATGAGTCTTACAATTGCACTTGCAGGTAACCCTAACAGTGGTAAAACAACATTATTTAATGCATTAACAGGCTCCAATCAGTTCGTAGGTAACTGGCCCGGAGTTACAGTAGAAAAGAAGGAAGGTAAGTTAAAAAAGAATAGCGACGTTACTATCACAGACCTTCCCGGTATATATTCACTTTCTCCTTATACATTGGAAGAAGTTGTAGCAAGAGATTATCTCATCGGCACAAGACCTGATGCAATCCTTAATATTATTGATGGTACTAACCTTGAGAGAAACTTATATCTTACTACACAGCTTACAGAACTCGGTATTCCCGTAGTTATCGCTATCAACATGATGGATGTTGTCAGAAAGAACGGCGATGAAATCAATGTAGATGAATTATCAAGACAGCTTGGCTGCAAGATTGTCGAGATATCAGCTCTTAAGAATGAAGGCGTAATGGATGCAGCTAACGAAGCTATCAAGGCTGCTAAGGGAACAAAAACAGTTCCTCAGCATACATTCCAGGGTACAGTTGAACATGCACTTGCTCACATCGAGGAAGTTACAGTTCACGATCTTCCCGAAGAGCAGCAGAGGTGGTATGCTATCAAACTCTTCGAGCGTGATGAAAAGGTACTCGAAAAACTTAATCTCTCAAGTGAGACTAAGGCACATATTGAAAAAGATATTCAGGCAGTTGAAACAGAACTTGATGATGACTCAGAGAGTATTATCACCAATGAAAGATATGTATATATCGCTTCTGTTATAAAGGCTTGTTATAAAAAGAAAAAAGCAGGCGAGCTTACAACTTCGGATAAGATCGATAAGATCGTTACCAACCGTTGGCTCGGTCTTCCTATATTTGCAATCATTATGACTCTTGTTTATATGTTATCTATGGCATCATTTGCGCCCGGTACCATGCTTACCGATTGGGCTAACGACGGACTCTTCGGAGACGGATGGCATCTTTTTGGCATTGGCTCAGGTGCATACGGTGAGGCTAGTGAAGAGTATGGTGATGCGGCTAACGTAATCGATGCATTTATCGGACTTGATGAAGATGCAGATGTTGCTTCAATCGAAGCTGCTTTTGCAGAAGTAGAAGAAGGCACAACAGCTGATTATACATTGGAAGATGAAGAAACACTCTCTACAGAAGATGTTACATATACATACGATGAATTAGCAGAAGCAGTAGAGACATTCAAATCATATGATGGCGAAGAACCTGATCCCGCTAACTACGGTGTATGGGTACCCAGTATTCCTGCAGTAGCTGAATCAATTCTTGATGCAATCAATTGTGCTGATTGGCTTAAGAGCTTAATCCTCGATGGTGTTATCGGCGGTGTAGGTGCAGTACTCGGTTTCGTACCTCAGATGTTAGTTCTCTTCTTCCTTCTTGCTTTCTTGGAAGCATGCGGATACATGGCAAGAATTGCATTCGTGCTTGATAGAATCTTCAGAAGATTCGGTTTATCGGGTAAGTCCTTCATTCCTATGCTTGTAGGAACAGGATGTGGTGTTCCGGGTATCATGGCTTCAAGAACTATCGAGAACGAGAGAGATAGAAGAATGACAATCATGACCACAACATTTATTCCTTGTGGTGCTAAGATTCCTTTTATAGCAATGGTTGCAGGTGCATTATTCCATGGTTCATGGATTGTATCAGTAAGTGCATACTTCATCGGTATGGCAGCAATCATTATCTCGGGTATCATGCTTAAGAAGACCAAGATGTTCTCAGGAGATCCTGCTCCTTTCGTTATGGAGCTTCCTGCATATCATATGCCTACACTTAAGAACGTACTTCGTTCAATGTGGGAGAGAGGCTGGTCATTCATTAAGAAGGCCGGTACAATCATCCTTCTTTCAACAATCGTTATCTGGTTCTTATCTAACTTCGGTGTAGCTGACGGCGCGTTCAGAATGCTCGAAGAAGAGGAAGTTAACCTTTCGATTCTTGCTAAGGTAGGTAGCCTTGTATCTTGGATCTTCATTCCTCTTGGATGGGGCAACTGGCAGGCAGCCGTAGCTTCAATCACAGGTTTGGTTGCTAAGGAAAATATCGTTGGTACAATGGGCGTATTGTACGGCGGTGTAGAAGGCATGACAGTATATCAGGTACTTGCTTCTAAATTCAGCGGTGTATCAGGATTCTCATTCCTTGTATTCAACCTCCTTTGCGCTCCTTGCTTCGCAGCAATCGGTGCTATCAAGAGAGAGATGAATAACGCTAAGTGGACATGGTTCGCAATCGGCTATCAGTGTGGATTCGCATATGTAATTGCACTCATTATCAACCAGATTGGCGGAGCATTCACAGGCAACTTCAATATCTTCGGATTAATTGCTGCAATCGCTTTACTTGCGGGAATGATCTACATGCTCTTTATCAAGAAGTACAAAGAAGCAGATAAGCTTACAAAATAATAATTTTTGGAGAATGAATAAAAGGTTTATATAACAACAATAACAGCAGGAGGTATAGGTATGATAGCATGGCTTATTTCAAATATAGGTACATTGATTACATTATTAGTCTTAATTGCTGTTGTGGTATTCATAATTAAAGTGATGATTAAGGATAAAAAACAGGGTAAATCAACCTGTGGCGGGAACTGTGCACATTGTAAGATGTGCACAGCCTGCAAGAGCGTTAAGAACGGGGATATTCGATGCAAAAAAACAACTTAACACAAGATTATCTGGAATGCATTTTAATATTGCAAAAATCCAAAGGTTCGGTCAGATCCGTGGATATAGTTCACAAACTAGGAGTAACAAAACCTACGGTTTGTGCGATGGTAAAAAAATTACAGGATAAGAACTATATTGTGTTTGGCGAAGACAGATTCATTACACTTACGGATTCAGGCAGAGAGATTGCACAAAAAGTATATGACAAGCATCTTATGCTTGCGGGATTCTTACTTAAAATAGGAGTCAGCAAAGACAATGCATTGGAAGAAGCAGGAGACATAGAACATATCATAGGCGAAGAAACTTATAATTGCCTCGAAAGACTATATAATTCCAACGCTTTTAACACGTATGCATTAAAACTTGTTAAGTAAGGATAGTTTAATAACAATAGAGAGGAGTGCGAGTTATGATCAAAGATGTAAGCTTAGGATTAATAATTCCTTTTATTGGTACGGCATTGGGGTCTGCATGCGTATTCTTTCTCAAAAAGAATTTATCCGAGAGGATACAAAAGGCCCTGACAGGATTCGCAAGTGGCGTTATGGTCGCTGCAGCTATATGGAGCCTTATCGTCCCTGCGATTGATCAGTCAAAAGATATGGGCAAGTTAGCGTTTTTACCTGCAGCAATTGGATTCGGGTTGGGAATGCTATTCTTGCTTCTTTTAGATGTGATAACTCCGCATATTCATATGAATGCGGAAAAAGCAGAAGGACCTAAAAGTAATTTCAAGAAAACAACGATGATGGTTCTTGCGGTTACACTTCACAATATTCCTGAGGGAATGGCAGTCGGAGTTGTATATGCAGGAATGATAGCCGGCAATTCATATATTACGGCAGGAGGAGCGCTTGCTCTTGCGATAGGTATAGCTATACAGAATTTTCCTGAGGGAGCCATCATATCGATGCCACTTAATGCCAACGGAGACAGTAAAATTCACGCATTCGCCAAGGGTGCGCTGTCGGGAGCGGTAGAGCCGATAGGAGCTTTGCTCACAATATTCGCAGCCGGATTCTTTGTGCCGGTTATGCCATATCTTTTAAGCTTCGCAGCAGGAGCAATGGTATATGTCGTTATAGAAGAACTCATTCCGGAGATGTCTGTGGGCAAGCATTCCAATATAGGAACTTTGGCATTTTCGGTAGGCTTTATACTTATGATGGCGCTCGATGTGGCATTAAGTTAAAATATAGAAGTTGACAAATACCTTAAAAATAATTATCATAACATTGTTACGTAACGCTGTTATGCATTTACATTTATGATTTTAAGGTGTTTGACGTGAATAAAAACGAAAACGATTATGAAAAAAGAAGACTGTTAATTGAAGCAGCAAAGCAGGAGTTTCTTGAAAAAGGATACAATAAAGCTTCACTTCGGAATATATGCGCAAAAGCAGGTGTGACTACGGGAGCGCTTTACTTTTTCTTCAATAACAAAGAAGACCTGTTTGACTCAATTATTAATCCGCCTCTTGAAGAACTAAAAAGAATGATTACGGAACATTACAAAGAGGACAGAGAATTTATGGGCAATATGAATTCTCTTGACTTTGGTGATTTAGATCATTCTGACATAGCGGAAATGATTGTTAAATGCATATACAAGAACTATGATAGTTTCGTTTTATTGTTGTCAGGTTCAAAAGAGGATGCGTTCGACCAGATAATAGATGAATTCGTAGATCTTATAGAAAAGTCTACGGTTCTAATGGTTAAGGATTCGAACTTTTATACTTACGATCCTTTTATGACCCACTGGATGGCGCATACGACAGTTGATTCAATCTCCCAAGTTGTTATGCATGAGAGAGATGAAGAGATCGCTTTGAAGAGAATTCAAAGCATTATGAATTATCTTGTAATCGGTTGGGTAAAATTGGTTATGGTTCCTGTTGATAACAAGGATAGTAAAACTAAAACCAAGAAGAAAAAATAATATAAAATACAATAAAGCCGCTTCTCCAAAGAAGCGGCAAAAAAATAACAATCACATAACAATGTTATGTGATTAAAAAATAACAAATACATAACATTGTTATGTGGAATGGAGAAAAAGAATGTACCTCGAGATTAAGAATGTCAAGAAAAGTTACGGAGAAGGTGGAAGTTTCGTACAGGTATTAAAAGGGGTTACAACAGGTGTAGAGAGAGGGCAGATGTGCGTAATACAGGGAACATCGGGCTCAGGCAAATCCACACTTCTTAATTGCATAGGCGGACTTGATACTATGGATTCAGGTTCCATTATCGTAGATAGAACAGAAATATTCGGAATGAAGAATAAGAATCTCGCTGAATACAGAAGAGCGAATCTTGGCTTTATCTTTCAATTTTATAACCTGGTTCCGAATTTAACTGTAAAAGAAAATATCCAGGTATGTGAATACTTAACTAAGGATCCGCTTAACATGAATGAACTTCTTGATGTATTAGGGCTTACAGAACATCAGAATAAGTTTCCATCACAACTTTCCGGTGGTCAGCAACAGCGTTGCGCAATCGCGAGAGCACTTATTAAGAACCCCAAGCTTTTATTATGTGATGAACCTACGGGTGCGCTTGATTCTAATACATCGAGAGATATTCTTACTCTACTGGAGCAGATTAACGAGAGATACAATACAACAATGGTTATAGTTACACATAACAACTCGATTAAAAACATGGTACATAAGGTTATATATCTTAAAGATGGTCTTGTTAAGAACGAATATGAAAATGAAGTCAGAGTTCCTGCAAGCGAATTGGAGGATCTGTAATGAAAAGAGTATTGCTTAAGAGATATATAAGAGATATTAAAAAGAATTTCTTCAGATATTTTGCGCTGCTTGCTCTTATCGCTGTATGTATGTTTTTGGTAGTAGCTATTGTAGACAGTGCATATTCGCTGATTGAAGGAACCAAGGAAATACAGAAAGATGCTCGTCTTGAAGATTGCCAGGTTACGCTTTTTAATCCTTTTACAGAAGAAGAGATCAAAAAAATAGAAGATAAGGGTGTAACAGTTGAAGCTCATAAGAGTTTTGATTATACACTCAGTGATAATACAGTATTAAGAATATTCGCTAACAGAAAAAAGATTGACTTAGTAATTCTTGACGAGGGAAAAGAAGCTGATAATCACGGAGAAATAGTATTACTTAACAGATATGCTGCTGAAAAAGATATTAAGGTTGGAGATAAGCTTCCTATTGCAGGCGAAGATTATACGGTTGTTGGTATCGGAAGTACGGTTGATTATGATGCTCCTTACAGAAAGTTATCGGATACCGCGATTGATTGCAGTGTATTTGGCACGGCTTTTGTATGCGAAGACGATTACAATCTTATAAAAAAAGATAAGTATGCCGCTACAGAAGATGTAACATATGCATTCATACTTAACGATGCTATGACAGCTGATGAGTTAAAAGAGATGATTAAGGATTTTCCTTTTGATTATAAAAAGGTCGATGATCCTTACTACAAAGAGATGCTCGCGGATACATATGGCAAGAAGGATGATATACAGGACGGCATCAATGACCTCGTAGATGGAGTTGATGAACTCTACGATGGTACAGTTGAACTTGCTGATGGTGTTGACGAATTAAAAGACGGCACCAAAGAATTCAAAAACGGAATGTATGAACTCTACGATGGTACAAGTGAGTTACATAAAGGGGTTGGTGAATTCAAGGACGCTACTAAGGATTTGGATGACGGAGTAGGAAAACTTAAGGATGGAAGTAACTCATTAAAGGATGGTGCTAATTCGTTAAAGGATGGTACCAATACACTCAATAAAAATAGTGGAGATTTAAAAAACGGTGCTAACAGTATATTTGCTGCTACACTTAAATCTACTCAGGATTCCATCAATCAAGCAATAGTTGGTGTTAATGCACAGCTACCACAGGGAGTACCACCTATTGGAACAATTACACTAACAGCAAGTAATTACGGAACGGTTCTAAATGATTTGGCAGCTACTTTTGAGGCTTATCAGATTCCTTCTGCGGCTACAGATATTCGAACTGCCAAGGCTTCTCTTGATTCGCTTGCTAATTTTTCATCAGGTGTAGGTGCATATACTGATGGTGTCGGTAAAGTTGCAGGTGGAGCGGGAGAACTCGCCAAGGGCGGACAGGAATTATACAACGGTGTATCAGAATTAAAAGATGGTACAGGAAAGTTAAAAGATGGTGCCAAGGAATTATATGATGGTACAGCAGAACTTAAAGATGCTGTAAAAGAAGCCAGAGATGCGAGCGATGAACTCGATGATGGCGTCGGTGAATTACAGGATGGTTCAAAAGAATTAAAAGATGGAGTAAAAGAACTCAAAGATGGTGTAAAAGATCTCAAGGAACAATCAGACGAGATGCTTGATAAGTTATTCTCGGAATCTCCAGATAACATCACAGCTTTCATGAATAAGGAGGAAAACATTCGAGTGGGCGGAGCAGCCGGAGATGTGGAGATAGATAAGACTGTTGGATTATATGCCGGAGTTATTGTTATAGTTCTTTTGACATACGTATTATCTGTATTTGTTATTCATCAGATTAAGAGCGAAAGCAGTGTTATCGGAGCGTTATATGCTCTTGGTGCAAGAAAAAGCGACCTTATTATACATTATATTTTCATACCGACAATGATAGCTTTTACGGGTGGTACAATCGGTGGGTTGCTCGGCATGAGCAAGTTCGGATGCAAGTGGCAGATGGCGGATTGCTACAGCTACTTTTCGATTCCGGATATGCCGGCCAGAGCACCTCTCTATCTTGTGATTTATTCTGTAGTTATGCCCGCAGCCGTATCGGCTATAGTTAACTTTTTAGTTATTAATAAGAGCCTGTCGAGAACAGCTCTTTCACTACTTAGAAATGAGCAAAAGATAACTAAGGGCAAGGATATTAAACTTGGCAAGATGTCATTCATATCCACATACAGAATCAGACAGATAATCAGGGAAAGAAGAACCGCAATTACGGTTATATTCGGCATGGTTATTTCCTTGCTTATATTTATGCTTGGTATGGATTGCTATGTATTATGTGAAAGTGTAGGAAGATTAAATTCGCAGGATACAACATACAATTACATGTACACATACAAGTATCCAACCAAGGAGCCTCCTGAAGGTGGAGAACCTTGCTTTATTACATCCCTTAAAAAAGAACAGTATGGATACAATTTGGATATTACTGTTATAGGTATAGATGATGACAATCCATATTATAATGTCGAGACAGTAAAGGGTAAAAACAAGATAGTTGCAAGCGATGCGGTTATCCAAAGATACAACGTAAAAGTAGGAGACAAGATCGTATTTACAGATACGGCCGAAGATATCGATTATGCATTTACCATAGAAAAGGTTGTGCCTTATTCTGTAGGCGTAACGGTATTTATGGATATAGACAGTATGAGAGAACTCTTCGGTGAGGAAGATGATTATTATAATGTTATTTTATCAGATAAAAAGCTTGATATTGAAGAAGGTAGACTTTATTCAGTAACATCTAAAGCGGATATCGATAAAGCATCGAAGATTTTCTTAAAACTAATGGTACCGATGTTTTCGCTTTTAATAGGTATGTCAGCAGTAATATTCTGCATAGTAATGTATCTTATGATGTCGGTAATGATTGATAGAGCTAAAACGGGTATTTCATTATTAAAGATACTTGGATATAGAAACAAAGAAGTTAAAAGACTCTATCTTGATGGCAATAGGCTCGTAATAATGCTTGGAGCGCTTATATCAATACCTGTATCCAAGAAGATCATAGATATATTGTTTCCATCGTTTATAGCAAACGTTGCATGCGCAATTCATTTGGAGTTTAAATGGTATATGTATCTGATGATATTTGGAGCAATCATGGCATTATATGAAATCATCAATTTAATACTCTCAGGCAAATTAAACAAAATTAGTGAGAACGAAGTATTAAAGAATAGAGAATAGTAACAAAAATTGAAAGTTAGAAAAAATATTTAATATTTTTTGTTGACAGAACAGTGATAGCATGTATAATGTTAGTTGTAACTAACCGATAGAAATATCGGTTTTTACAAGGAAAACAGGTTAGCGATAACTAACTAATCAAAAAATCAACACAACACACAACACACACAATAATTTTTACAGGAGGATAATTACTTGAGCAAGATTGCAGTAGTTTATTACAGCAGTACCGGTAATACGGAAGCAATGGCTAACGCTATCTTGGAAGGTGCTAAAATGGCTGGTGCCGAAGCAGACATTTTTAAGTCTTCTGAGTTTGACGCTACTAAGGTAGATGATTATGATGCGTTCGCTTTTGGTTGCTCCGCAATGGGTGCAGAAGAACTTGATGACACTGAATTCAATCCTATGTTTACAGCGGTTGAACCTTTAATCAAGTATAAGAAAGTTGCTTTATTCGGATCATACGGATGGGGTGACGGTCAGTGGATGAGAGATTGGGTTGACAGATGTAAGTCTTCAGGAATCAATCTCATTAATGAGGGCCTTATAGCTAACGAGGCTCCCAATGATGCAGACATCGCTAATTGCAAAGCACTTGGTGCATCACTTAACTAAGCTAGCCAATTTTTACCATTATATATTTTCCCTCCCTTTTTAACAAGGGAATAGCCGTACTTGATTAGAGCGAATCGTCTGCATACACGATTTGCTCTTTTCAATTATAGAAAGGATATTATATGTCTGACCTTAATTTGATCGATAATTGCGCTCCAACTCTTGCCGGGATTAAAACAGGCAATCTTTTCTTATACGATTGCAAAGATTTTGATTCATTTGAAAAAGAGATAACTGAATATAATAAGTACTTTGAAGAAAAAGGAATTAAAATCGAGATAGTTAACCGTATGAATAATAAGATTCTTTTGTATGTATTCAGACCGGATTTATTAAAAAGGGACTTGATGTGCTCTGAATCAAAAGAATTATTAAAAAGATTCGGTTATGACAGATATGATTTCGAAGATTGCATAATCAGATTAAAAGAGCGACTAAGCAGTATGAAAGCAGTAAATGATTTTCCTCATGAGATAGGTATATTTTTAGGCTATCCGGTCGAAGATGTTAGGGGCTTCATAGACAATAAAGCCAAGGGCTATAAGTGCGTTGGCTATTGGAAGGTGTACGGAGACATCAATGAGGCCAAAAAGAGGTTCAATCTTTTTGATAAGTGCACAAGTATATATAAGGAGAGATATAAAAGCGGTGTATCGCTTGATATATTAGCTGTAAAAAAGCTGTGTAAATATAAAAAATAAAGATTGAGTTATTGACAACTAACTCTTCGAGTGCTAATATACAGAAGGTTAGAAACAACTAACTAGAATAACACATTTTCTTTTACACATTTCAGGAGAGGCGGATTGATTCTTCAATCTGCCTCATTCTACGGTAATAATACATCATTACAGAAAGGATTAATTATGTTTAAAAGAGTTGCTCCGTATATTGGTAAATACAAAAAATATACTGTAGCGGCAGCTGTATTAATGGCGCTGGGAATAGTTGCAAGCATACTGCCGTATTTTTTTGTTTATCAGATTATTTCACCTCTTACGAGAGGAGAAGAATTAGACATTAAGTTTATTCTTCTTAGAGTGTTGTTTGTTGCTATAAGCGAATTATTATTTGCTGTTCTTTATACTCAAGGATTGGTATTTTCGCATATCAGTGCATACAATACGCTTAAGAACTTGCGTATTTCTTTGCAGGGCAAACTTGAACGACAGCCGCTCGGTAATATCAAGGAACTTGGAACAGGAAGAATAAAAAAAGTATTTACTGATGACATAGATCAGATTGAATTGCTTTTAGCACATGCCATACCGGAAGGAATTGCAAATATATTCATTCCTTCACTTATTATTGTACTGATGTTTGTAGTCGATTGGAGACTGGCTCTTTTATCATTTGTTCCTTTAATTATTGGTCTGCTTGCAATGGGAATGATGATGAAATCCGGTTTGTCTCTAATGAATGCATATTATGAATCTGCAGCTAAGATGAACAACACAATTATTGAATATGTAAACGGTATGGAAGTCGTTAAGGTATTCAATAAGGATGGTGATTCATATAAGAGATTTGGCGAAGTAGTCAGAAACTACAGAGATTTTACATTGAATTGGTATAAGGTTTGCTGGCCTTGGATGGCAGCGTATTCCAGTATCCTTCCCTGCCTTGCGCTTCTTATATTACCTATAGGCGGTTTGATGGTTTTGTCCGGCGCAATCACGCTTGATAAGTTAGTTCTTGTTCTTTGCATGTCATTCGCAGTCGGACCTTCATTCTTAAAGGCACTTAATTTTGCAGGAAAATTCCCCCAACTTGATTACAAGATTGCTGAACTTGAAAAGATGATGGAACATCCTCCTCTTAAGGAAGGAAACAATGATTTTAAGGGAACTAATCTTGATGTATCTTTCAATAATGTACGTTTTGGTTATGATGATAAGGAAGTACTTCATGGAGTAAATTTATCACTCGAGTCAGGAAGTACAACTGCTCTTGTCGGTGAATCAGGAAGTGGAAAGTCTACATTAGCCAAGTTGCTTGTGCATTACTATGATATCAACGAGGGTAATATCACAATAGGCGGACAGGATCTAACAGATATGACACTCGAGGCGCTTAACAACCAAGTTGCATACGTGTCTCAGGAGCAGTTCTTATTCAATACATCTTTATATGAAAATATCTTGATTGGAAAACCTAACGCAACAAAAGAAGAAGTGCTTAAAGCAGCATCCAGAGCTCAGTGCGATGAGTTTTTGGCTAGATTTCCTGACGGAATCAATACTTCTGCAGGCGATTCCGGTAAGCAGTTATCCGGTGGTGAGAGACAGCGTATATCTCTTGCGAGAGCGATTCTTAAGGATGCGCCCATCATAGTACTTGATGAAGCTACCGCATTCATGGATCCTGAGAATGAAGAGAAGATGAATGCAGCTATCAACGAGATTATTAAGGACAAGACAGTACTTGTTATTGCACATAGACTCTCAACTATAAAGAACGCAGATAAAATATGCGTTATGAAAGAGGGAGAATGCATTGCTGCTGATACTCATGATAATTTATTGAGTAGTTGCGCGGAATACAAGAAGTTATGGGATGCAAGCGTATCCGCAAGTACTTGGAAGATTAAGGAGGCGTAAGATGTTAAGAATAATGCATAGACTTATCGGTATAACCGGTAAATATAAAACAAGAATCAGAGCATCATATATTACGTCATTCATTAAGGGAATTATGATGAAAATACCCTTGATGCTTAGTTTTCTTATAATCAGCTTGTTTATGAATGGTACGATGGATAAAAAGAAATGCATTTATCTGGGAATAGTAGTTCTAGCGAGCGTAATTTTAGAGGCAATATTTGAACATATTACCAATGTACTTCAATCTGCAGCGGGTTATAAGGTATTTGCAGATATGAGACTTCAGCTTGGTGATCACTTGAGAAAACTTCCGATGGGATATTTCACAGAAGGCAATATCGGAAAAATCAGCGCAGTTCTTTCTACAGACATGGTGTTTATTGAAGAAAATTGCATGGGTGTTTTGTCTGAATTAGTATCATTCATCATTTCACAGAGCATCATGGTAATAATGATGTTTATGATGGACATAAGATTCGGTTTGCTTTCTTTGCTTTTTGTTGGAGTATTTATTCTTGTTGGAAATTTGATGTTAAAGAGTACCTTGAAACATTCCGCATCCAAGCAGGAATGCGCAGAATCTCTTACAGAAGAAGTCCTTGATTTTGCTGAGGGAATCGGAATCATCAAGTCCTACAATATGCTTGGTGATAAGTCCAAGAAACTTACTGATGAATTCGAAAAAAGCTGTAAAGACAGCATCAGTTTTGAAATCGATTATACCCCTTGGTCCAGAGCACTTAATCTTACATTTGCTATTGGAACTTCATTGGTTCTGGCGTTGTGCGCTTATTTATACAACATAGGTTCGATTAGTAATATTTATATGGTCGGAATGGCACTCTTTATTTTCGATTTATTTGTAGCAGTTAAAAGTTATTATGCGCAGATGGCCAGACTTACAGTTACAGAAGCCAGCCTTAACAGAATCGAAGAAGTATTTGCTGCAGAAGAATTAAAAGATAATGGAGAAGCTGAGATTTCATCAGACGTTAACTTAGCTGTACCTGAGATAGAGTATGAAAACGTAAGCTTCGGATACACTGACAAAGATGTACTTAAGAATGTATCATTCAAGGTTAATAAGGGCGAGATGACAGCACTTGTCGGACCTTCCGGTGGCGGTAAATCAACTATAGCATCACTTCTTGCGAGATTATGGGATATTGAAACAGGAAGCATCAAGGTTAGAGGAAAAGACATCAAGGATGTTAAGCTCGGAAACCTTATGGATCAGATAAGTATGGTCTTCCAGAGAGTATATTTGTTCCAGGATACAATCTATAACAATATTGCAATAGGACGTCCTAATGCTACAAAAGAAGAAGTTGAAGAAGCTGCAAAAAAGGCAAGATGCTATGACTTTATTATGGCGCTTCCCAATGGATTCGATACTGTAGTTGGTGAGGGCGGAGCATCGTTATCGGGTGGTGAACAGCAGAGAATATCTATTGCAAGATGTATTCTTAAGGATTCGCCAATAGTTATCCTTGATGAGGCTACAGCCAGTGTGGATGCAGATAATGAGAGAGCAATCCAGGAAGCTATTTCAGAACTTTGCAAGAACAAGACATTACTTGTAATTGCGCATAGACTTAAAACTATTAAAGATGCTGATCAGATACTCGTTATATCAGATGGTCAGATAGTAGAGCAGGGCAATCACGATACACTCATGAGAGATGATGGAGTGTATGCACATATGGTTTCTCTTCAATCATAGTTGATAATTGGAAACACATATTTAAAGGAGTACAGTGATATGTTAATGACAATCTTCCTGGCGCTTATATTTTGTGTGGCAATAACGTTGATGATGTTTTCGGCGGTAGCTTTTATACAGAATAAAAAGTTTTTCTCATCTGCACCTAAAGAAGCACAGGAAGTTTTGATAGACAGAAAAGAAGAACTGTTTCTAGGTGCCAGAAAAATCGGATGGACATTGATGATATTCAGCTTTCTTATGATACTCTCAGTAGGGGTAATATCTATCTGGGATGGATTTAGAAGTGGATTCTCATTTTGGCAGTTCTTCATAAGATTTGTATCCATATTTACTGTGTATAAGTTATACGACATGATTTTCTTTGACTACTTTTTGCTTATGAAGTTCAAGTTTTTCCAGTTCTATTTTCCGGAAGTTGATAGCGTATATTCTAACAGAAAATATGGTTATAACATAAAAAGCCAACTTCTCAAATTGCTAGTAATATTCCCTGCGGCATCAGCACTCGCTGCATGGATATGCTCTTTAATTAAGTTTTAAAATTTTTTCATCCACAAAAATCGGAGGATTTTGAATAATTATGACAATACATGAATATGGAAAAGATAATGACAAGGTAATAGTTTTGATTCATCCTTCAATTGTTATGTGGGATTATTTTCAGGATGTAATTCCTTTAATTGAAAAGGATTATCATGTGATAGTTCCTGCGTTACCCGGGTATAATCCTGCAAGAAAGGATGACTTTACAAGTATTGAACAAATATCAAGAGACCTGGAGAAATGGCTGATTGGAAATAATCTAAATACTGTAACTTGTATATATGGATGCTCTATGGGGGGATCAATTGTAACTAGGATGCTTGCGAATAATCGAGTTAATATCGAGAATGCAGTAATCGATGGAGGTATCACACCTTATCAATTGCCTTGGATTCTCACAAGATTTATTGCAATAAAAGATTTCCTGATGATATACATGGGAAAAATCGGAGGAGCCAATCTCTTGGAAAAAGCGTTTTCTCTTGATGAATTATCCAAGGAAGATATAGATTACGCAGCAAAAGTGCTCAAGATGATCAGTGCTAAGACTATCTGGAGAACATTTGACTCTTGCAATAATTACACCATGCCCAGGTACATACATACCAATTGCAAAAAGATAGAGTATTGGATTGCTGAAAAAGAGATTAAGGACAGAAAAGCGGATATAGCATATATAAGAAAGATATATCCTAACACAAGATTCAGAGTTATCAGGAACGTGGGTCATGGAGGACTTGCACCTTATAGACCTAAGAAGTTTGTGAGGGGTATTACTAAATTAATTAATAGCTAAAAAATACAAAGCGGTTATTGACAACTAACTCGATGAATGATATTATGTTTAAGGTTAGCGATAACTAACCAGAATAAATCATGTGTGAATCCTCTCCTTTTGACAACGGTACCTATGGCCTGCGTCAAGGAGAGGTATTCAATGTTAAAAGGGGATAAAAATATATATTAGGAGGAATTATTTATGAAAGAATATTTGGAAATTGTCGAGGTATTCGGAAGAGAAATCCTTGACTCAAGAGGCAATCCTACAGTAGAGGCTGAAGTTACTCTTGCTGACGGAACAGTTGCTCTCGGATGTGCTCCCAGTGGTGCATCAACAGGAGAATTCGAAGCACTCGAGTTAAGAGATGGAGATAAGTCAAGATATCTCGGTAAGGGTGTTACAAAAGCAGTTGATAATATCAATACTACAATCAGAGATGCAATACTCGGATTAGATGCTTCTGATACATACGCAGTAGATGCCGCTATGATTAAGGCGGACGGAACAAAGGATAAGTCTAAGTTAGGCGCTAATGCTATCCTTGCAGTATCTATTGCAACAGCTCGTGCAGCGGCTAAGTCACTTGATATTCCTCTATATAGATTCTTAGGCGGTGTAGGTGGCAACAGACTCCCTGTTCCTATGATGAACATCCTTAATGGTGGTGCTCATGCTGATAGTGCTGTAGATACACAGGAATTCATGATTATGCCCGTAGGAGCTCCTACATTCAAAGAAGGACTGCGTTGGTGTGCAGAGGTATTCCATTCACTTAAGAAGCTTATTAAGGATATGGGTGATGTTACAGCCGTTGGTGACGAAGGTGGATTCGCTCCCAATCAGTTAAAGAGTGATGAAGAAGCCATTGAGAAGATTCTTGAAGCTATCAAGGCTGCAGGGTTTGAACCCGGTAAGGACTTCATGATTGCTATGGATGCTGCTTCTTCAGAGTGGAAGAGCGAAAAAGGAATTGGATTCTACAAGCAGCCTAAGTCAGGCAAGGAATTTACATCAGACGAACTTATCGCTCATTGGGAATCACTCGTAGACAAGTATCCTATCATCTCCATCGAAGATGGTCTTGATGAAGAGGACTGGGAAGGCTGGAAGAAGATGACTGAAAAGATTGGTCATAAGGTTCAGCTTGTTGGTGATGATTTGTTTGTTACAAATACAGAAAGACTTAAAAAGGGAATTGAACTCGGAGCAGGTAACTCTATACTTATTAAGCTTAACCAGATTGGATCAGTATCTGAGACATTGGAAGCTATTAAGATGGCTCACAATGCAGGATACACAGCAGTTACTTCGCATCGTTCAGGTGAGACTGCAGACACTACAATCGCAGATCTTGCTGTAGCATTAAATACATGTCAGATTAAGACCGGTGCTCCTTCAAGAAGCGAGAGAGTGGCTAAGTACAATCAGTTACTTCGAATTGAAGAGCAGCTAGGTGAATCAGCAGTATATCCTAAGATGGATGCTTTCCATGTAAAAAAATAATCCGCAACTTTTACATAGGGCAGATGGGCAGGTTGAAAATTCAACCTGCTCATTTTTTTAATAAAAAACAAAGATAGTTAAGCTTGATGGATTGAAAAAATCATATAATTGATTTACAATTAATGCATCTAAAAGCGCCTAAGGGCGCGTATTTTTTATTACAGAGAGTTAGACATATCTAACTTTTAAAAATAGGAGGTAAAAATTATGAAAGTGTGGAAAGGAATCGCATTATTCGCAGGGGGTACATTGTTTGGTTTATGGGGCATTAAGATGTTATGTTCCAAGGATGCTAAGAAGGTATACACACATTGTACAGCAGGTGTATTGAGAGCCAAAGATTATGTTATGGATCAGGCTACAGCTGTAAAGGAAAACTGCTGTGATATCTATGAAGAAGCTAAGGTTATCAATGAAGAAAGAGCTGCAAAAGAAAAAGAGTCAGAAGTTGAAGATGAAGCTGAAGAAATCGTCGAAGAAGTTGTAGAAGAAGCAAAAGAAGAAAAGAAAGCTAAAACTACAAAGAAGGCTTCTACAAAAGCAACAACTGCTAAGAAGAGTACAAAAGCAGATACAGAGAAAAAAGATGATTCCAAGGCTAAAAAGTCAGCTAAGAAGAAAGAAGCGTAATGTATGAAATTTACGATAAAACATGATATTAAAGGTCGAATGAGAATTCATCTTGCGATGAAACGCATGACTTTTAAGGAAGCTGACAGCTTTGAATATTATCTTAATTGCTATGACGGCATTAAGAAAGTTAAAGTATATGAAAGAACTGCTGATGCTGTAGTTTATTATAATTGTAGTAGAAGAGAAATCATCGATTATGTAAGAAAATTCTCATTTAAGAAATTACAGGTACCTGAAAAAGTATTTGAGTGCTCAAGTAGGGAACTCGAAGCAAAATATTCAGAAAAGATAATTACAGATATAGTCTTACATTACGGTAAGAGACTAATTTTGCCTCTTTGCGTAAGGAGAGTATGGGTAATCGTTAAGATGTTATTTTATATCTTAAGAGGACTTAAGACTCTTAAGAACAAGCGTCTTCAGGTTGAACTGCTTGATGCCATTGCAATAACTGCAGCTGTATTGTCAGGAGATTATAATACAGCATCAAGTATTATGTTTTTACTTAAGATAGGAGATACTCTTGAGGATTGGACTCATAAGAGATCTATTGATGATCTTGCAAGACAGATGTCACTTAATATCGATAAAGTGTGGCTAGTTACCGATACAGGAGAGGTTCAGGTTAACTCTTCGGATATTGAGTGCGGTGATGAAGTTGTTGTCAGAATGGGCAATATGATTCCTTTTGACGGTGAAGTGTCAAGGGGCGAGGCTATGGTTAACCAGGCTTCGATGACGGGAGAATCAGAGGCAGTATGCAAGTCCGTGGGAATGAGCGTATTTGCCGGAACCGTTATAGAAGAAGGGGAGATAACTATTAAGGTTACCCAGACTGAAGGATGCGGAAGATTTGATAAGATTGTCAAGATGATAGAGGAGTCTGAAAAGCTTAAATCATCATTGGAGAGCAAGGCTGAGAGACTCGCAGATAAACTTGTACCATATACATTAGTTGGATCAGGCCTTACATGGCTTATTAGCAGAAATGTACAAAAGTCTCTATCTGTATTAATGGTAGATTATTCCTGTGCGCTTAAGATGGCTATGCCTATATCAGTTCTTTCTGCAATTAAGGAGGCATCTGAATATGGCATTACTGTCAAGGGCGGAAGATTCCTCGAAGCAGTTGCTGAGGCTGATACCATAGTTCTTGATAAGACCGGTACATTAACCAAGGCTCAACCGACAGTGGTAAAAGTTGTATCTTTTAATGGTGAATCCGAAGATGAGTTATTAAGAGAGGCTGCATGTCTTGAGGAACATTTCCCTCACTCTGTAGCTCGTGCCGTAGTAGATGCAGCTGAGAAAAAAGGCCTTCTTCATGAGGAGATGCATGCAGATGTGGATTACATCGTAGCTCACGGTATTGCATCAACAATTAATAAAGAAAAGGTTGTTATCGGAAGCTACCACTTTGTAATGGAAGATGAGGGAGTTGTAATACCTAATGGTAAGAAAAAACAATTCGATTCGCTTCCTGATGAGTATTCTCATCTATATTTCGCCAAGAATGGTAAATTAGCAGCATGTATCTTGATAGAAGATCCGATGCGAGAGGAAGTAAAAGAAGTTATAGAAGGTCTAAGAAACGAAGGCTTTGAACATATCGTAATGATGACCGGAGACAGCGAGAGAACAGCTAAGAAGATTGCATCTGAAGCCGGTATTACAGAATACTACGCTGAAGTCCTTCCTGAAGATAAGGCAGGATATGTTGAGAGAGCAAAAGCGGAAGGAAGAAAAGTAATAATGGTAGGAGATGGTATCAACGATTCTCCTGCATTATCTGCATCCGATGCCGGTATTGCCATAAGCGACGGAGCTGAGATAGCCAGACAGATAGCTGATATAACAATAAGCTCGTCCAATCTTGAGAGCCTGGTAATACTCAGAAGAATCAGTTCTCTCTTAATGAAACGTATTAAGTTTAATTACAGAACGATTGTCGGATTCAATACAGCCCTTATTGGACTCGGAATAGCAGGAGTATTACCACCTGCAACATCAGCATTATTGCATAATGGTTCAACACTTGCTCTTGGACTTAAGAGCATGACCAAGTTAATACCGGAGAATAAAGAAAAATAATTAATATCCGCCTGATTTGTCAGTTGACTCTCAGGCGGATATAATTATTAATAATTCAATAGTAGGATAAAAATATGAATAAAAAGAAAACCAACATAGTATTAATAGGGATGCCGGCATCCGGTAAAAGTACAGTAGGTGTAATACTTGCTAAAGTTTTAGGCATGGACTTTATTGACACGGATCTTGTTATACAGCAAAAAGAGGATTCTCTCTTATACGAAATTATCAATGACAGAGGAGTAGATGGATTCCTTGCGTGTGAGGAAGAAGCTTTATTATCAATCAATACTGTTAATACAGTAATTGCTACAGGTGGAAGCGCGGTATACAGCGAGAGAGGAATGAGGCATCTTTCAGAGAATGGGGCAATTATATATCTTAAGGTCGAAAAGGATAAACTTTTTGACAGGTTACATGAGATAAGAGAACGAGGTGTAGTATTAAGAGACGGTGAAAGTCTGGATGAAATGTATGAGGAGAGAAGCGTATTATACGAAAAATATGCAGATATCATCATAGATGAAGGTGAATCTTCAATTGAAGAGACGGTTAGAAGAATTATAGACAGGTAAATAGAAAAGAATTAGTGAAACATTTTTTTGATTTTACTGTTGAACAATTATAAATAGTGTGTTATAAAATGATTGGCGGTTATAGTAGACTAACTTTAATCGCCAATTATATTTTTTTAAAGGTTAGATAGTTCTAACCAAAAAGGCAGGAAAAATGCGTACAGAAAACGAATATAAAGAATTAACAGTTAAAGAATTTACAAAAGCCGCTGAGATATATGAATCAAATCATGCGGGTATATATGAAATTTGTAAAGAAGATTATCCGTATATAGCGGGAGAACTTGAAAAAGAAGATTATCAAGATCTTCTTGATTGCGGATGCGGAACAGGACCGATGATTTCGCTTCTCTATGAAAAGGATCCGGGAAAACACTATACAGGATTGGATATTACACCCAAGATGATAGAAGTTGGTATATCTAAGAATTTAGAAGGAGTTGATTGGGTTGTTGGAGATTGTGAGAATCTTCCTTTTGAGGATAATTCTTTTGATGCAATTATTTGTTCGAACAGTTTTCATCATTATCCTAATCCGCAGAAATTTTTTGATAGTGTAAAAAGGGTATTAAGACCTAATGGAAGGCTCATATTACAGGATTACACTTCATCCAAACCGATGCTTTGGCTAATGAATCATATTGAAATGCCCCTTGCCAATATGGCAGGGCACGGAGATGTTGGTGCTAAGTCTCTTGATGAGATAAAAGAATTTTGCAATAAGGCAGGATTAAAAATAGAACTGCTGGAGAGTGCGAAAAAAGCAAGATTGCATTTGGTTGCCAGAAAGTTATGATTTCGTTTTTTAATCAGTACATTTCATATATAAAAAGGCAGTTATCCGTCTGTATAGTCGCTTGACTCTCAGGCGGATTTAATTGTGGATAACGGCTTTTATTTAAGAAAAAATATGCGACATCTGTTTTAAAAAGCATAGACGATATGATGAATACATCAAGATTGGGACAATAATATGATGAAAATGATTATGATTGTTGCAGCAATTGGGCATATCATATGTGGCATTACTGATTGTATGATGGCTTATACCAAGAGTGGGAGATTCGAGTTCTCTGATGCAAAAGATAATTCCAAGATGCAGAAGGTGTTTTCTACTATGCCGTTGAAACAACTTGAGGCTGCTATGCTTGTTGGCGTATTTTCACTCTTTATGAGTAGTTTCGGTTACATAGCGTTAAGCCAATACATACTTAAATCAAATGCTATTGTAGGAAATATAATGCTAGTTGCTGCTATGTTTTTCATGGTGCTCATATCAGCACACCATGTATTATGCGGAAGTGTCGAATGGTTCTATGTTAAGCTAGGCATGAAGGAAGAATCATTAAAAGCGGTAATGGACTTTTTCAAGAGCAACTCTGTTGCGGCTGTTGCTTACGTGGGTTTGTTGGTATTTGTTATATTGTTTTTTATTATGGTTGTTACAGGAAATACAAGTCTTCCAAGATGGGCATGCATTTTTAATACGCTTCCTGCGTTTCTTTTATTGGCGCCTACCAAGGTACCGGCTAAAGGCAACATTGCCAATGCTTTTATGTTTATTGGCTTAGCATTCTTGGTTTAAGGAATATAGGAGATATTATCCTAATGCAATGTATAAAATATAATTATTTGAATGATGAATTTGAGGGGAATTTGTATGATGCTAAAAATGGTGATGACAGAGTCCTGATAGTAATACAGGGATTAAAAGGACTTGAATTACCGGAGAAATATGCTTCTCTTTTTTGCGGTAAGGGATACTCGTCATTAGCGATGTCTTATTATGGAGGAGAAGGCCAGAACAAAGACATGCGTGCAATACCTTTGGAACAATTTCAGGTGGCTTGTGATGAGTTGAAGAAAAGAGGATATAAGCGCATTGGCATATATGGCAATTCGAAAGGAGCGGGAATGGCACTTCTTGCTGCAAGCGTTGTACCTGACATCAGTCTTGTAATAGCTGCATCCGCTTTTGGACATATTATGCAGGGAACGGGCAAAGAATCAGATGATCCCTGTAAAGCTATGGTATCTTTCAGAGGACAGGATTTTCCCTATGTTGAAAAAGGAAAACTTTTTTTAGATTTTATAAAAAGATGTATTAGAGAAAAGAATATAAGGCTTCTTTATTTCTTTGATGAATGGGATAAAAAAGGAACAGAAGAAAATGAAATTCCTGTTGAAAAAATAAACGGAGATATACTCTTTCTTACATCTACGCACGATGAATCAGTTCCTGCTAAAAGAGATGCTGAACTTTTGGTTAAAAGATTGAACAGAAGCAGTTTCAAACATGGATATAAGCATATTAATTCAGAAACAGGAAGTCATAATTTGGGTTACTATCCGGTGAATAACAATATGCTTCCAAGAGAAAAGAAATATCCCAAAGAATGTCAAAAAGCACGAGAGGAAACACTGGCAATAATTTTGGATACATTAGACAAGTGGAAAGTATGAAACATGAAGACTTTAATATAAAAGAACATGGATTTGTCGGTCATCTTGCAGAACCCGATAATGGCAGTGACAAAGCAGTTATTATAATCATGGGAGGAGAGCAGAGCATCCTTCCCGGTATTAAATTTGCAGAGAGATTCGCAGACTATGGAATAACGGGATTATCTGTTTCGCTTTATGGAGCGGAGGGACTTCCTGATTCACCCAATCAGGTTCCTGTGGATATGTTTATTTCGGCAGTTGAATATCTGAGAGAGAAGAAACAGATAGAGCATATCAGCATATACGGACAGTCAATGGGTTCGATATTTGCAGTTCTTGTTGCACAGTATGTCGGAGGATTTGATAATCTCATAATGGTTTCTCCGACACATGTTCCTTTTGAAGGAACGCTAAAAGATAAAAAGACAATGACCGGAAAAAGTGTAGCCACCTGGCACGGAGAAGATATTCCGTGCGTATGCGCAGATTTCTCAAAAGTGAAGGCCGGGAAATATCAAAAACATCCTGATGCTAAATGTAAAGTTACAGGTATGTGGGTAGCCTATCACGATGCGTATAAGGATAAAAAAAGAGTCAGTGAAGCTAAGCTTCATGTTGAGAAAAGCAATGCAAGAGTTCTGCTTATTGCAGGAGATGAAGACGAAGCGTGGCCTGCAGAGTATTCGGTCAGAGAGATAGAAAAAGATTTAAAAGAAGCAAACTATGAAAGGAATGTAAAAGTTATAGTTTATAAGCACGGAAGTCATTTGAACGGACTTATGCCAAACAGAGAACGGGAGAAAAAACTTTATCGCATGATACCTTTGATTGGTTTAATGTATAAGACATTCGGAAAATACAGAAAAGAAAACATCTCTTATTTTGAGTCTTCTGAGAAAGAAATCATAAATTGGATTAATTCAAATAAATAAAAGGGATGAAACAAAAAAGTTGAGTGATAAATGATAAAAACGATAATAGTAGCTTTGGCTATCTGCATAATAGAAATATCTGTGATTGTAATCGCATCTCCCATGGCAAAGCCGTCACTGGTTTTAAGATTCCTTCCTGAAGATGTAAGAATTGCAGGGAAAGAGCATCCCCAACCTCCGATGTATAAACAGATAATTGCGCATATTCTTCTTGCAATATTCTTGACTGCCATGTTTGCTGGAATGATATATCTGGGGATTGATGGCATCAGAAACGGATACGGATTTTGGAAACTTACATTAAGGTTTATAGTGCTATTATATGTCATGAAAGCTTTTGACATTATAGTTCAGGATCAATGGCTTGTTATGACACTCGGATATTTTAAGAAAATATTTCCTGAGACTACAGACTGCGAAGGATGGAAGAACAGAGGTTTCAATAATAAAAATCAGATTATAAGAATTATTGCATATCCATTTCTTTGCATGATTACAGCAGGTGTATTTCTTTTTTTGAAGGGATTAATTTTGCAAGGGTGAAATATGAAATATTTTGAGTTTGGAAAAGAGAATAGTAAGACATTGATGATAGAGTGCGGATATCTTGCAAAATGGTATCCGGGACTTATGCCATTTATCGATGAAGCAAAGAAAAAATATCATGTTATAGTTCAGGCTTATGATGGTTTCAATGAAGATGAACCGGATTCGGTATTTCATTCTGTTATGGCTGAAGCACAGGATGCAGTTGATTTTATCATTAATAATCTTGATGGGAAAATTGATGTATTATATGGCATTTCTATGGGTGGAATGGTTAGCAATGAAATAATTTTGGATGGAAGAGCAAATGTACATACGTTCATAGCTGACGGTTATACTATTATGCCAATGCCGACTTTCAGATTCAAGTTTATAGAGAATCTTTATATTACAGGTTATTCATCTATTATTTATTCTGTATTGACCAAACATCAGGGGCTTCTTGCACTTGCTCTCGGAAGAACAAAAGAATCAATCAGAGAATCTTTATATACGAATGTAAATAAAGAGTCCATAAGGAACAGCGTTATTTCTGAGATTGGATATAAGTATAAATTTAATAGTTTTAATATGACAAGTTCTTATGTATTCCACGGATCAGCAGAAATTGTTGCTGCGAGAAAAGTACATAAGTTAAAAAAGAAAGGCGTTAATTTTATTCATAAGATGTTTAAAAATACAGGACATGCGGAATTAATACATAAGAATCCAAAGATATTGCTTAAACTTATAGATAAGGCATATAAAAACAGATATTAGTCTAAACCAAAAAGATTCAAAAGATATTTGGAGAAAGAGTTTAAAAGGAGTTGAAATGAGTTTACTTACAGCATTAATAATTGGATTAACCGGTGCTGTTTTGATGCTTTGCGGAGATATGACATTATATTTCAGCAAGGATGATTATAAGCATGACGGAACACTTAATCCAATAATAGATATTATGAAAAAGGCAGGAACCAAGAGACTGTATATCGGCGGAATGATCGGACCTTTAACGGCATTTCTTTATTGTGTCGGATATTACCATCTTGTTCTTTTTGCAAAAGACAAATTTGCGATACTTGGATGGATATTGTTTTTGGTAAACTGTCTCGGAATAATATGCGGAGGAGCATACCACAGTCATTGTGCCAATTTAGGATTGATAGGAAGACATGAAGATGAAGATACCCTAAAAGAAGTAACTTCTTTTCTTGATTTTCAAAAGAAAGTTGCTTTTGGAATACAGGCTGTTGGATTTATCGGAATGGCACTGATGATTGTTATGGGCTGGAGTGTTCTTCCTAGATGGATGATAGTTTTTACTCCGCTTGTTTTAATTCTTCTTTTGCCGCTTGTAAGAAAACTTCCCAAAGGAATACATATGGTTGTCTGCGGTGGCTGGACCAATATGATATCTGTTATTTACTATGCTGCGGCAATTATATGCATTGCTATAAATAATGGTTAGTTATATACCAAAATACTTATTAGCGAGTTTTTGAAGATTATCATTATTAGCTTCCAATATCTGAGCATTATCATCATCAAGATCCAAAATGCCTGTACATGTATGAGTAATAAACTCAAAATCATGCGATACCATGAAGATTATTGCTCCATTACGAGAAAGTTCGTTGATTAAATTGCTAACTCTTATCATCGAATCATAATCAAGGCCGCTGGTGGGTTCATCAAAGTAAAGAATCTCACTATTTTTTATAAGAGATGCTCCTATAGTGACTCTTTGCTTCTGCCCACCGGATAGTGAAGCAGGATGCTTGTCTTTATACTCTAAAAGATTAAGTTTTTGAAGAGTACTATCTATTAATTGTTCATCGACCTTACGTATACCCAAAGCCAGTTCTTCATTAACGCTTGCTGTGAATAGTTGATAATCAGCATCCTGTAAAACAAGATATGAGAGTTTACGTCTTTTTGTGGCAGATAATTTTTTTTCATTAAAAAATACTGTTCCTGATTTTTCTTTTAATATACCTGTAAGAATAGAAATAAGCGTTGTTTTGCCTGCACCGTTATGCCCCAGGATTCCGATTACCTCTCCGGAAGAAACATTTAAAGAAAGATTATTAATCAATGTATCCTTTTTGTTATATGAAAAACGTAGATTATTTATTTTTAGAATGTTATTCTTTTCCGGAACCTTGTTGCCGGTTAATTTATTAATTTTGCTTTTTATTTCCTTATCAGGATAAACTGTTCTTAAGCCTTTCTGTATTCGTATTGATTCATTAAGATTACAAAACTCGTCTTTTGTATATTTAGATTCAATACTTCCATTTTCTATATATACTACGGTATCAATTAAATCTCTTAAATAATAGAATCTATGATCTGCAACTATTATTGTATATCCCGCATTTTTGAGGTTTTTCATTATACTTGCCAAGCGATTTGTTGCTTCATAATCAAGGTTGGCAGAAGGTTCGTCAAAAATATATACTTTGGGGTTCAAGGCATATACAGAACCAATGGCAATCTGCTGCTTTTCGCCACTTGAAAGCGCAAAGATACTTTTGTTAAGATACTCTTCAAGATTTAAATCGATAACAGCTTTTTCGACTCTGTCGATGATTTCTTCGCGTTCATATCCCATATTTTCGCATCCGAAAGCAAGTTCTCTTGTAGTATCGGTCATAAAAAACTGTGATCTGGGATCTTGAAATACAGTCCCTACTTTTCCCGCTATTTCAGACGGAGGGAGTTCAAGAAGAGATTTATCGTCATAGAGTAATTCACCCTCGGTTTTTCCGGGGTAAAAATGTGGAATTAACCCATTTAATGAACGCAGAATGGTTGTTTTACCACAACCACTTCTTCCGGTTAACAGTACAAATTCTCCCTCATTTATTTCCAGACTGATGTTTTTAAGAGTATTCTCAGCCATTCCTTCGTAACAAAAAGAGTAATCAACAAATCTTATCATTGCCATCTCCATATATTTATTTGACCTAATGAAGAGTTGTCTAAAAGAAATAAAAATACAACTAGCATAATTACAAACACAAGGATAATATATTCAGCTAAACCAAATTTTACTTTTAAAAGAGCATGACGCTTATTGTATCTTTCGATTCCTCTTGTTGAACCTGAGGCTGCAAGTTCCTCAGATACCTTAAGACAACGCATTAGAAGCGGTATTAATATGTATTCGATAGTTGCAAAAGGATGAATTATAACTTTCAAAAACGTATCACTTATTCCACGTATTTTCATAGCATTACGTATAATTTTATATTCGATTAATAGGGTAGGAATATATCTAAACATTACCACAAATGGTATCGTGACTGCTTGAGGCATTTTTGCTCTTTCGAGAGATACCGTAAGTTCATCCAAATAGGTGCTTTTAAGTACCCATCTTGCTAAAGTTACTATAGGAATGATTTTAAGGACAGTCACACCAAAAATATTCATTACCAGTGTGATTACAGGAATTGTAACATATGAAAGATATGTATTTAGATAGGATATGATGATATAAGTTATTAACATGGATAATCCCCATTTTGCTGCACTGCCAGCACATACGAAAATGGCAATAGAAGTCATTAGTATGATTTCGGGAATATCTCCGTTTACAAAAAAACTCACTATGCCCAGCATTACCAACATGAACAATTTCAGCCTTGCATCCAAGCGAGCTGTACCATGAAACGATACTTGCGTTATTTGTTTTCTTATAGATTCATTCATATTATTACTCCATAACAAAAGGCTGAGCCGTGAGAGCATCAGCCTTTATGTTTTATTAAGAAAAATATATAACTATCTTTCCTCTACAAGTCCCGCTTTTACAAAATGTTTTCTTAAAAGTTTTAGTCCGATAAGTGAACCTACAAAACCTCCAACAAATCCACAGAAGATAATTACAGTAAGCATAGGCCATTCTGTCATTTTCATGAGTCCATTAACATATTCTTGAGAAAGACCACTGCTTAATGTTTTTTCCATATAAGCATCTCTGAAAATCTTCATGGGAGAGATGGCTCCAAATGTGAAGATACCGCTGAATACTGTATAAGCAATAATCATTTTCTTTGTAGATATTTCTTTAAAACCAATGATGAGAATATCTGCTAATATAGCACCAACAATTAGTCCTGTTCCAACGGTCCAGAATGCTCCTATAAGGAATGAGATTATTCCCTGAATAGAACCGGCAATTGATAAAACACCAAATTTAGGAACTTTTGCTAATAGAAGCATCATTATGATTCCGTTAGCAATTGAAACAACAGGGGGATAGAATACATTGGTTATGGGACCGGCAAAACTCATGCCAATACTGATTATCATATATATGACAAACATAAGAGCAGTAAGTGCACCGATAAGGATTAAATCCTTTGCAACAAGTTTTTTACTTTTCATCATAAACCTCCGTGAAATTAGTGTTAGTCGTAACTAACTACATAAATATTACATATCCTTTTTCCTATTGTCAATTACTTTATTGCGTTTTGTATAAATTGTATTATAATTTGGTTAGTTAAGGCTAATCCATCCGTATTATTTTACGAAAGGATGATTAAATATGAATTTATTTGTGATTATTGGAATATTTGGAGTCATAAGCGGCTTTATTGCTGCACTTGCTGATGTGCCTCTTGTTTGCCCTGAAAAAGGATACGCGCAGATTCCGGAAAGAAAAACTGCACCCTGGTGGAAAGATGTAACTGATGGAAGATTCTCTTTGTCATTTTGGTTGTCTTTTCTCGGACAACCGGGAACATATCTTACAATGTGGATGCTGGCTGTTCTTATCTCAAAGAATAATCCCGGACTGGGAATGGCTCTCAAGATCAATACCTTTATAGGATGTTATACAGGACTTTTATGCCATGTAATTTATTGCATCAAACCTCTTTTATACAGACGTTTATATACGAAGCTTGATGACGAAACAATAGAAGAGGCATTGAAGTCATTAGACAAGGTGACTATTGTACCTATGATTCTTGGATTTTCGACTTTGTGGCTTGGAACAACCGTTATTGTTATAATTGCAATTCTAAATGGGGCGCTTGAGGTGCCTAAAATCTGTTTACTTTTGAATCCGATTCCTTCAACTTTGATTCTTTTACTGCTTAAGAAATTAAAGGTCAGAATTATAGGTGCGCTGGGTGTCGGATTCATGATGTTTGCGATTCTTTTGATAATCGCAGGATTATGCATGGGTTAAGGAGATGTTTTCATGAGCTTATTATATAGAATTGCTGAGAACGGATGCTATAAACTTAACAGGCTTCCGGGTGGCGGAGTTAAGGGACTTATGCTGATGGAATCCAAAGTTTTAGGTGATAAAGATGATTTGCCTCGCAGTATGTATAGAAAAGGTCTGAAGATTAAGACTGTTAACTATGAGGGGTTTAAGATTCATATATTTAAAGATGGCAATGCTAAGAATAAAAGCAATAAAGCAATATTCTTTTTACCTGGCGGAGGTGGTATGGCGAGAGCAACTTCGCTCCATTATGATACCATAACCAGAATTGCCAAGAAAACCGGGGCTACTGTTTATATGGCTAATTATCCTCTTGCTCCCAAATGTAATGTACGTGATGCTCTTAAGTGGCTTGAGAAGGTTTATGCAAAAATCTTAAAAAGGCATCTGGCCCAAAATATTGTTTTCATGGGAGACAGTGCAGGAGCGAATCTTATATTAAGTTTGACTTATCGTTTAAAGAAAAAACCCGGAAAGCTGATAGTTATTTCTCCAGCATGCGGACTAGAATACGGAAAGAACAGGAATATAAGACTTGCCTTTGAAGAATACGATCCTATTCTGAATGTTAAAATGAATGACATTATAGCGGAAAACTGGTGTAGGAATGTTCCTTTGAACAGTTCCGATATCAGCCCGGAATATATTGATTATAAAGATTTTCCTCCTATGTTTTTCTTTTACGGAAAACATGAACTTTTCTACCCTCATGTTATGAATTATCTTTATTCGTTAAGAAAACAGGGTATAGAGTTTTCAGAGGAAGTTGAATCCATGTGCCATGACTGGGCATTGTGCTCTTTCTTTCCCGAGGGAAGAAGGGCTATTAAAAAAATGAGTAAATGGATAATGAAATAAATAATCGGAGGATGAGATGAATAAACATCAATTCAGAGCCTTATTGGGAGTCATAGGCGGTGCATTCTTTATGGCGGGAGACTGCCTGATATATTGTTATAAAGGAAATACAGGAGCAGAGATTGACCCGTTATGGCTGGATGTTGCGATGTGGAGATTTATTCTCTCAGCAGTGTTTGGATTTATTGGTATGGCATTAATGATTCCTGCTTATTTCAGTTTCAAGAAGATGATTGATGATACGTGTGGCGGATTACTGAGACTTTTTACGATATTTATGGGAGTAGGGGTTGTATCTACAGGGTATCTTCATTTTGCATTAGGGTCACTTTCGCCGATTACTTACAAATCGATTATAGAAAGCGGTGGATCAGTTGAAATGGCTACTGCAGTATGTAAGCAATGGTCAGAGATTTTAACACCTATCAATCTGATATTGATTCTTTTCTTATGTTTTGAATATCTCGTTCATTTTATTGCTACGGTGTCAGGCAAACTTAAACTTTCGAGAGTAATGTGTCTTGTCGGAATTCTCGGAGCCTTTGCCATTGGAATGGTATGGAAACTTATATTCAAAGGCACAGCAGTGGAAGGGGCGTATGGCGCATTTGAAAGCATGGGAGAAGCATTAACATTCTTGACGGCTTTCATTTATTGGACTAAAAACAAAGAAAGTAAAATGAAATTTTGCGTATTTGATATATTAGGAGAATAATTAATGGAAGAACATGTGCAGATATTGGATTTACCATATTGCAAACCATTTAAAGAATGGCTGAAAGACAGATATGGAGAAGAGAAGGCACAGGATATATGGCAAAAAACAGTAGATCGATATAATGCTTATTTGCCGGATCTTCCTGATTACGGTGGAAAGAAAAACGGACATGCCATAGCAATATATGGCGGTCTGGCTATTTTTTCTTTGTATCCCAACCTTCCTGATGAGCCGCCCATATCTGAAATGCAGGATTTTGTCAGCAATATGTTTATGGGGAAGATGTCAAAACTTGGAAAAGTGTTCAACTTAAATCGTTCTGCTGATATGTGGTTAATTAATAGGATATTTGAAAAATCCGGTAATGGTGACAGAAGGGATATCGTTAAATATCCCGCAAGTTTTGTTAATGTAGCTGAGGCGTATGATAAGGAAAACCATGCAGCAAGGTATTATTTTACACAATGCCCTAATGCGGAATTTGCCAAGAAACATAATTTACTTCATGTATTGCCGCTTTGCTGCAACTCGGATTTTTTTCTGATTGAACAACTGCATGGAACGCTTATTCGATGCGGAACCTGCGGAAACAGTGATAAATGCGATTATTGTGTTGTCGGAAATAAGAATCCGCTTGCTGATGAATACGAAATTGTAACTGATGAGCGTGGTTTTTTAGTAAGTAGAAAGAAGCAGTAAAGAAATATAGAAAGCGGGTGTGTTTTACGATGAAGAATTTTATTAAAGAAGGACAGAAATTACCGTTATTCGGAATCGGACCGTACATGATTTCCGGGATGGTAATTGTAACTATTCTTGGGATTATTTTTTTAGGACATGTTTTTAAGATTGGAATATTGGGATTCCCGTGGGTTTTAATATTTAGAATCATAGGTGCGTTAATAATCATACTCGGAGCATTCGTATGGTTTAAGGGAGCGCTTGGTTCGGGGATGGATAAGAATATATCAGAGAACAGACTGAAAAAAGACGGTATATATGCATGGGTAAGAAATCCCATGTACAGCGGCATTTGGATTACGCTAATCGGAGTCACTCTTATGTGGCATAATGTTTGGATGCTTATTCTTCCGGTTATTAACTGGTTAATTATGACTCTTGTATTAATAAATACAGAAGAAAAATGGCTCATTAAATTGTATGGTGACGAATACGCTGAGTATAAAAAACATGTGAACAGGTGCATTCCGTTCTTTCCAAGAAAAAGGAATAAATAACACGAAAAGAAAAATACATTTTTAAAGAAAAAAATTGCCTGTTTTCACTTTTCTGAAGGAAGGAAGAGAGGGAGAACGTGAGATTGTAGACGATATAATTCAGTACTTTGGAGAAAGGGATTGAAACAATAATGAACGAAGAAAAGATAAAACCTATACTTAACGGTTCTGCAGAAACAATGCTTCAAAGTTTTTACGCCAGAGCGTTGTGGAGCAAGAATCCAAAGAATAAGTTTAGAGATGTTAAAGCAGAAGAAATAGTCGAAAAGCTTGATTATGATTTTTCTAATGCTCAAAAAGATACTGCCATGAGCAGCGGAGTTATTGCCAGGACATATGTTTTTGATGAACTTGTTTCAAATTTCATAAAAGATAATCCGCAATGCACGGTTGTAAATATTGCCTGCGGTTTGGATACGAGATTCTATCGTATGGATAATGGAGAGATTACATGGTATAATCTTGACCTTCCTGAAACTATAGAAGTCAGGGATTCCGTATATCATGAGTCAGGGAGAGTATCAACTATAGGCTGCTCTGCGTATGACCCTGCATGGGCGGATAAGATTACAGTCAGAGGAAAGATGCTTTTTATTATCGAAGGTCTTTCCATGTATCTAACCGAAGAACAGGTAGGAAAGATGCTTGGAATTATCAGAGATAATTTTGATAATGCTACAGTTCTGATGGAATGTCTTTGTCCTAAATTTGTAAACAAAGAAAAAGTAGAAAAGTCTATTAAATCAACAGGAGCTGTATTCACATGGGGTGCGTACAGTTTTGATGATTTGGGAGATGTTTCCAGAGGATTTAGGAAAATAAAAGACGATAATATCATAAGGGGCATGTGTGAATACTATCCGATTTACAAATTGGCAGCTTGGATTCCGATTATAAAAAAATATGCTCAAAAAATTTTGGTTTTTGAAAAAATGTGAGTTTGTATGAATTAATGTGATGTCAGGAAATTAATTTCTTGACATCCTTTTTTTATTGTTGACAAGTCGGTTAGCGGGTGCTAACATTTATATGACCGAAATTAAAAAACGGTCACAAGAAAGGGAATATATATGCCGGACAGAGTATTTACAAATGAACAGAGGGATGAATTGAGGCTGGTAATGCTGGAAGCAGGATTCCCTTTGATAAAAGAATATGGTGTGACACATACAACAATCACTAAGATTACAGAGGCTGCAGGAATAGCCAAGGGTACTTTTTATCATTTTTGGAAGAATAAAGAAGAATATCTGGCAGATCTTATTAAGTATCACAGACAGAAAATGATACCTCAATTAATTGCGCCGGATGTTCTTGCGGGAAAGAGAAAACTTGGAAGAGAAGATGCACGCGTGTATTTTCATCATTTGGTTGATAAGGATATGAGTATTTATGCACATATGACTCTTGAAGATGAATCGAATCTTATTCATAAGACTTCGGATTTTGATCCTGATGAAAAAAAAGAAAGTTCTATAGCAATAAATTTATTAAGTATGCTTGATGGAGTCAGACCTGATGTAGATTTTCTTCTTTTAGCCAATATGACAAAGATTTTGGTGCTGACAGCTGAAGCCAAGGAAGAACTGCATGAGAGTGTTTATGAGAAGACGATAGATAAAATCATTGATTGTATTCTTGATCTTATCTTCGAGAAAGGAAATTAATCAATATGAAAAAATATAAAGAAACTGAAAAAGGATTCTATGGATGCTACTGGCCATGTCCGGGTGAAGAATCACATAATGCAATTATTGCTATGTTAGGAGATGATTGCGAAGATCATGTTGCCAAATCAGGAGTAAGGTGGCTTCATAAGAAATTCGGAGTAAATGTAATGACGCTATCACCTGCTCATAAGGATTACAGTCATCATAATCTTCCGGTTGAAAGAATAGGTGCTGCTATTGAATATCTTAAGAGTAAAGGGAATAAGAAATTCGGTATAGCCGGAGCTTCCACAACAGGCATGTATGCTTTAATTGCAGCATCATATTATCCCGAGATAACGCTTACCATTGCTATGACACCTAGTGATTTCGTTATGGAAGGATTCTATCAGGGAAAACGTGATGGCATGAAAGAATGGCCCGGCGAGGGAGAATCAACCGCATCATGGCAGGGTGAACCGCTTCCTTATCTTCCTTTCGTTTATCGTCATCCTGAATATTATCAGAAGATGAAAGCGGATGCAAAAGTTAACAAAGATATGCTTGTATCGAGAGGCGTATTTGATGATTCGGAAAAAGCACATCCGATAAGGGAAGAAGAGTTTATAAAAGTTGAACGAATAAAAGGAAAACTTTTGCTTATAGGAGCTGAGGATGATGTTCTTTGGGATACTGCAAAATATATAAGACGTATGGAGGAGAGATTATCTAGAATTCCTCACGAGTGTGAAGTTGAGAGTGCAATTTATGATCATGCGACACATTTTGTATTTCCTGAAGGCTTACTTAAGCAGATGATGCCGATTGGCGGAAGTTTGTTTGTAGGTTTATTCAAAGCAGGACGTGATTTTAAAAAGGAATGCAAAGAAGCACGTATCGATATAGATAAGAGAATGAGCAAAGCGATAGAAGATTGGTCTTGTAAGAGAAGCATAAAAAAACAGATTTGATTATTGACACGTAAAGGCAAAGTGATTATAGTAATCTTTGATAGCGAACAATGATAACTATCAAAGATTACTTTTTATTTGGGTAAGAATTATGCCAAGAGATAAGTCGTTAAGTCATGTAAGAGTAAATAAAGCGATTATGGAGGAGTTCCTTGAAAAAGGGTATGAAGCTGCTTCCATTAGAAGCATTGGCGCCAGAGCAGGTATGACATCTGCCGGTCTTTACAGACATTATGCTGATAAAGAAGCCATGTTTGAAGGTATGGTCAGCCCTCTTGTTGATGAAATGAAGAGCTGGCTTAAAAATCATACCAGCAAGAAGTATGATTTAGTTGACAGTAACCCTACAGGTGAGCAACTCTTTGGTGAGTCATTTATTGATCTTATTAGAAATGTCATCTTACCAAGAAGACAGGAATTCATACTTCTTATGACTTGTTCTGCAGGAACTAAGTATGAGAATTTTATTCATGACCTTACCAATGAGAATCAAAAGGAATTCTTGGATGCGTTAAAGTTTCTTAAGAAAAAAGGATATAAGGTTAAGACCGTGTCCGAAGAAGAATTACATTTTCTTTTATCGGCTTATTTAACTGCGTGTTTTGAACCTATAATTCATGATTATAATGAAAAACAGATAGATAAATACCTGAATCTCATACAAGAATTCTTTATGCCGGGATGGTTAAGAATTATGGGTATTGAATAAATAGAGCCTACGGGCTCTTTTTTATTACGTAAGTTATCATTATTGAGTTAGTGATAACTAACGTAAAATATATTAAAGGAGGTCCATTAAGTTGGGAAAGACAGAAAAATATGATCATATGAAATTGATCAGGCAATATGCAGGAGGACATAAGCATCTAATAACGCTTGGCAGATTCTTAGCTGCTATAAGCGCTGTTATGACTTTGATACCTTATTATCTGATGTGGAAGATAATAAGAGTCGCTGTTAATGGTGAAAACCTTGGTTCCATTACAGCATATGCAATAGTGGCAGTAGCATTGATTGTAGGTGCATTGCTTGTATATATTGCAGCGCTTCTTTGCACACATATATCAGCATTCAGAGTACAAGCTAATATGAGATGCTCTCTTATGAGAAGAATTATCACATTACCTCTTGGTGTGTTTGATGAAGATGGAACAGGAAAGATTAGAAGAATTGTTAATGATTCTACAGCCGCTACAGAGACATATATAGCGCATACACTTGCAGATAAGACTGTTGCAGCCATTACACCTGTTGGTCTTCTTGTTTTGGTATTTGCTTTTAACTGGAAGATAGGCCTTATATGTATGATACCTGCTGTTATCGGATTTTGTTGCATGATGTCCATGATGGGCAAAAACATGCAGCAGAAGATGAAAGAATATCAGGATGCACTCGAAACAATGAGTTCCGAAGCTACTGAATATGTAAGAGGTGTTCCGGTTGTAAAAACTTTCGGCCAGACAGTTCATTCATTCAAAAGATTCAAGGATTGTATCGATGGATACGGTAAATGGACCACAGAATATACATTAATGCTTAGATTCCCTATGATGGGATTCATGACATGCATTAACGCAATCTTTGTGTTTTTAGTAATTGCATCATATATATTTACAAGAAACGGTGTTGATAATGCAACCATTCTTAACATTATGTATTACATCATTATTACACCACTCGTAACTGTAGCATTAACCAAGATTGCTTACTCAGGTGAGGCTGAGATGAATCTTATTGATGCGTTGAAGCGTGTAGACAAGATTATGGAGATTGAACCTTTGGGAGAAGGCAACTCCAATGAGAGACCTACCGACTTTGGTATTGAAGTCAAGAATGTTTCATATCGATATAAAGATGCAACAAGAAATGCACTTGATAATGTTTCATTCTCGATTAAGCAAGGTGAGCATGTTGCTTTGGTTGGACCATCAGGTTCCGGTAAGACTACAATGGCTGAACTTTTGGTAAGATTCTTTGATGTGGCAGAAGGAGAGATATGTATTGGTGGTGTTAATGTAAAAGACATGCCTTCATCATATCTTATGGAACAGGTATCATTTGTGTTCCAGGATAGTCGGCTTATAAAGAAATCAATACTTGAAAATGTTCGTATGGGTAAGCCGGATGCTACAGAAGACGAAGTTCTCGAAGCACTTAAGAAGGCACAGTGTATGGATATCATTGAGAAACTTCCCGATGGGGTTAATACAGTTATCGGAGAAAAGGGTACTTATCTATCCGGTGGTGAACAACAAAGAATCACTATTGCACGTGCTGTATTAAAAGATGCACCTATACTTATTCTTGATGAAGCGACAGCTTTTGCTGATCCTGATAATGAGACCAAGGTTCAGGCTGCTTTTGATGAGATGTCTAAGGATAAGACCCTTATAATGATTGCGCACAGATTATCAACAGTTAAGAATGCTGACAAAATATTTGTTATGGATGACGGTAAGTGTGTCGAATCCGGCAAGCATGACGAACTTATTGCTGCAAATGGATTGTATAAACGAATGTTTGAAGAATACTCCAAGTCTGTTGAATGGAAGGTAGGTGCATAAGATGATAGAGAAATTACAACATAAATATGCCCTTTCAAGACAGGGCGCAAAAGATATGATCAAGGCGTGCGTCTGCGTTACATTAACGGATATGGTTTTGATGCTGCCTGCAGGTGTGCTCTACACATTAATAAAAGATTTACTCAATAACGGATTAACCAAGGAAAGAATTCCTTTTTATGTAATCGCCTCAATAATAATTCTTCTTCTCATAGCGATTACCAACTTTATTCAGTATAATGCAACATTTTTAACTACATACCGTGAAAGTGGTGTAAGAAGAACAGCGATTGCTGAGAAACTTAGAAAACTACCTCTTTCATATTTTGGTAAAAAGAATATCGCAGACCTTACAACCAATATCATGGGCGACTGTGCAATGATTGAGACAGCATCAAGCCACTGGATTCCCGAACTGATCGGAGCTGTAATCTCAGTTGCTTTGGTTGGTATCAGTATGTTTATCTTCTTTGATTGGAGAATGGTACTTGCGGCTTTCTGGGTAATACCTGTTGCATTCATTATTATAATTACTTGCTCAGGTGCAGAAAAGAGAGCAGTAAGAAAGAATCAGGCTATCAAACTCGACATGTCCGATGGTATCCAGGAATGTCTTGAGTCAATCAGGGATTTAAGAGCTAATAATTCTGAAGACAGATATATGGAAGAACTTGATGGCAAGATTAAGAAGGTAGAAAAGTTCGCGCTCTTTACAGAACTTAAGATGGCTGTATATGTAAACTCTGCAGCAATCGTACTTAAACTTGGCATCGGTACAACAGCAATTATGGGTGGTATCTTATTTGCAAAAGGCGATATCGACATCTTAACATTCTTCATGTTCTTGATGATCGTATCCAGATTATATGCTCCTATGGAGATATCACTTCAAAACTTTGCAGCTATTATTGCTACTGGTATTCAGTGTGAAAGACTTGATGAAGTTCTCTCTCATGAGATTCAGACCGGTTCGGATAAGTTAAAAGTTGATGGATACGATATTGTATTTGATCATGTTGGATTCAAGTATTCAGATGATACAGACGTTCTTTCAGATGTAAGCTTTACTGCTAAGCAGGGTGAAGTAACAGCACTTATCGGACCTTCCGGAGGTGGTAAGACAACAATATCAAGACTTGCTGCGAGATTCTGGGATGTTAATAGTGGTACTATTACACTGGGCGGACAGGATGTATCTGAGATCGACCCTGAAACATTACTTTCTAAGTACTCAATAGTTTTCCAGGATGTTACGCTTTTCAATAATTCCGTTATGGAGAATATACGAATCGGTAAGAGCGGAGCGACTGATGAAGAAGTAATGGAAGCAGCGCGACTTGCCAACTGCGAGGAATTCGTTAATCTCTTGCCTGATAAATACAATACTAATATAGGCGAAAACGGTAGCGAATTATCAGGTGGTGAGAGACAGAGAATATCAATTGCCAGAGCTTTTCTTAAGGATGCACCTGTTATTCTTCTTGATGAAGCAACTGCATCTCTTGATGCTGAGAATGAAACAGCTATTCAGGAAGCACTTTCAAGACTTATTAAGAACAAGACGGTTCTTATTATCGCACACCGTATGAGAACCATTGCTAATGCTGACAATATCGTAGTATTAAAAGACGGTGTTGTTGCTGAACAAGGTAGTCCTGAATACTTATCAGGATTCGACAGTATCTATTCTCGTATGACAAAACAGCAGTTAAAGTCACAGAACTGGAAAATGTGAAAACTTTTTAAATTTTAATATTGAACAATTATAAATAGTGTGTTATAAAATGATTGGCGGTTAAAGAGGACTAACTTTTTAACCGCCAATTAAACGTACATACAGTTAGGTATATCTAACTCAAATAACAAAATATTTAAATATTTATATAAATTGTTCGGAGGAAGGATTATGGGTCTCTACAAAAACTTTGTAAGTCAGACGAGAAAGCCTGAAGGAGTTCTCGGCAAGATGATGGTTAATGGCATGAATGGTGGCCATGCAGCAATGGCGGATTGGGGTATGTCGCACCTTCAGGTTGAATATCCTACATATTTATTGGAAATCGGCTGTGGCGGTGGCAGAAACGCCGGAGAACTCATGAAGAAATATCCCTCCGCATATATGACAGCGGTTGACTATTCTGATGTATCTGTAGAAAAGGCAACTAATTACAACAAAGAAGCTATCGATAACGGAAGATGCGAAGTTAAACAAGGTGATGTATCCAATCTTAATCTTCCTGACGGCAAGTTTGAGTTAGCAACTGCTTTTGAGACTATCTATTTCTGGCCCGGTCTTCATAGATGCTTTTCTGAAGTTTTCAGAGTGTTAAAGGATGAAGGAACTTTCATGATAGTTAATGAATCCGATGGTAAGGATGAAGCAAGTCTTAAATACGAGAGCATCATCGAAGGAATGAAATGCTACACAATAGAGGATATTGAATCAGCGATCATTTCGGCAGGATTCAAGGAAGTTAAGTCTTTTCATCATGAGTCTAAACCATGGATTACAGTGATTGCTAAGAAGTAGGAATTAATAGGGAGTGTTATGGCAGGAACAATTATAACTGCATTAATAGTGGCGATAGTAGTTGTCGTATCCGTGTTTGGAACTGTAAGAAGGATTAAATACGGATCAGCGTGCTGTGGTGAAAAAGAAGCGGCTCCATCCAAGGTAAAGGTTAAAGATAAGAATAAGAAGAATTATTCGCACAAATACATTGTTGGAGTTGATGGTATGCATTGCAGCGGATGCGTAAGAAAGATTGAAAACGAATTCAATACACAGGACGGCGTATGGGCAAAAGCCAATCTTGAAAAAAGACAAGTAGTACTGCTTACCAAGAGTGATATTGAGTTGAGCAGAGTCCGTAACATTGTGAATGATGCAGGATTCACTATGCTTTCATTTGATATTAGCAATTAATTATTGTTCGAATGTTTTGTAAATAATTAAGTTAATATACAGGAGGAAGTCATGATTAAACTGACAGAAATGAAAAAAGGAGCAGAAGGTAAAGTTGTGTCTGTTGTCGGCGACCCAAGATTTGTAAGCCGAATAACATCCATTGGCCTTACTCCGGGATGCAAGTTATCCATGATTAAAAATGAAAAGAACAGACCTATCTTAGTGTACTCAAGAGACACTATGATTGCGCTTAACCGTAAGGATTGTTCCAACATAGAAATGGAGGTATGCATCTAAGATGACAGCTGATAATGAATACGTAATAGCCCTCTTGGGTCAGCCCAACTCGGGTAAATCAACACTTTTTAATGCTCTTACCGGTATGCGTCAGCATGTAGGTAACTGGCCAGGTAAGACTGTAGAGAAAAAAGAGGGTTCATTTAAACATGATGATAAGAAATATGTAGTAGCCGATCTTCCCGGAACTTACAGTTTATCTGCAAACTCCGATGAGGAGATGATTACGAGAGATTACATTGCATCGGGAAAGGCTGACGTTGTATGTATCTTGGCTGATAGTTCACAGCTTAGCAGAAGCTTATATATGCTTGCTGATTATGCTGGTATTACAGTTCCCTGTTTCTTATTACTTAACATGAGTGATGTTGCAGAACTTCAAGGAAAGACAATTGATGCCAAGGCACTTGAGAAGAAGCTTGGTATTCCTGTAGTTCCTTTCTCTGCGCCTGACAAGAAATCTTATGATGGCTTTTATACAGCAC